>JAEIGA010014005.1_pt1 | contig 12193 bp, 6 predicted proteins | sample 9270691 | NCBI WGS metagenome assembly JAEIGA01 (sample SAMN17057246, study PRJNA624740) | gut metagenome | biome: biome; isolation source: fecal sample | host: Bos grunniens | place: China: Xizang | collected 2019
AGCTTGAAAACCTCGTCCTCTTTTCCTTCGTATTTAAGGCTGATTTTCTTTGTGTCGTAGTTGAAGGTGGCCTCGGTGTTGTAGTTGAAGTCGAGGTTCATCTTGTCGCCCACGTTGCCCTTGACATTCAGGTTGATAATCTCGTCAAAGGTGAAGCTGTTCGTCTCGCGGCTGCGCTGGGGCAGTGAGGGGTTGTCCACCGTCTGCATCTGGAAGCCTATCTTCATTTCGGCGCTTCCCTGTGTCTTTATGCGCACTCCGCCGGGGCCGAAGAGCTTTTCGGCAGGGCCAAGGTCGAAACTCATGTCGCTGAAGTCGAACTTGTCTCCGTTGTTCATCTTGTCGAACTCTTCTTGATTCTTCTTCTTGAAGTAACGTTCGAGCGAGCTCTGCATCTTATTCTTCGCATACTCCTCCTGCGACAGAATGAAGGGCGTGCCCATGATGCTGTTGCCCATCTTTGTGGCGATGCTGTATGTGCTGTCCTTTTCGTTGTAGGTAGTGTCCTGTACTATGTTTGAGGGGTTGCGCAGGTCGAGCGGCAGTTTTTTCAGGTCTTTCTCGCTCTCGGGAATGACGTTGCCTATGGGGTAGCGGGCGGGAACGCTGTCGTTCCTCTCGACTTTTGTGCGTCGCACTCTGTTGCTGCGTCGCACCGTACGCCTGTTATCCTCCTGTGCAAACACCGTCACGATGCTTGCACACAGCAGGAAAATAGTTATAAGCGTACGCAGTCTCATTCTCTTCTCTGGTTTTATAATTGTTTCAGAGCCAACTTTATAAGCTGCTCTACAGTTGCTCCGGGCTGCTCTTTGGCGATGCTCTGCACCACCTTGTTTGCTGCGGCTGTGGGGAAGCCCAGCATGCTCAGTGCCGACACTGCCTCGGACACCGTCTCTTTGTCGACGCCGGCTGCTGCGGGCGATGCGGTGGGGATTCCTGCTGCGATGCTCGGGATTTTATCCTGCAGTTCCACAATAATGCGTTGCGCAGTCTTTAGGCCTATGCCCTTGACACTTTTCAAAGTCCTGTCGTCGCCCGAAGAGATTACGTCGCACAGCTCTCCGATGGTGAATGCCGACAGGATGGTGCGCGCGGTGTTTCCGCCGATTCCCGAAACGGAAATAAGCAGCAAAAAAAGTTCGCGCTCCTGCTTGTTGCTGAAGCCGAAAAGCTGGTGGGTGTCTTCGCGGATAACCTCGTAGATGTAAAGTTTAGTCTCTCTCTTACCCTGTATTGCCGAGTATGTGTTCAGTGTGATGCTTGTCTCGTAACCCACTCCTGCACAGTCGATTACCGCAGTTGCGGGTGTCAGTTCCGCAATCTCTCCTCGCAAATATTCTATCATAGTAATTTTTCTACTCTCTTTAGTACTTAATTTTAACGCGCTTTTTGTAAAATTATTGTGTCGTCGCAAAAACTTCGCGCCCGCACAAAGAAAAAAAGCCTCTCGCGCGTTTATATTATTGCAAAAATAGTCTAAAAACCCCGTAAAAACAAAGGTGGGGAGCATTTTTGCTCCCCACCTTTGTGAATGATTGTAGTTTGATTACAGAATTTTCTTTACAAGGCCGAACATTTTGTAGGGCATGTAACGGAACGGAAGGTCGAGCCACGAAGGTGTCACAACCACCGCGCGCTTGTGCGAGAATGCGTCGAAACTGCCGCGTCCATGATAGCTGCCCATTCCCGAGTTTCCCACTCCGCCGAAAGGCAGATTTTCGTTGGCAATGTGCATGATTGTGTCGTTTATGCACGCACCGCCCGACGATGTTCTTCTCACAACCTCGTAGCCATCTTCTTCGTTGCCGAAATAGTAGAGTGCGAGCGGCTTTTCGCGCTCAGTTACAAAGCGTAACGCCTCTTCTCTATCCTCGAAGGTGATCATCGGAAGCACAGGGCCGAAAATCTCCTCCTGCATCACCGGGGAGTCGGGGTTGACGTCGGCGAGCAGTGTGGGCTCAATGTATCGCTCGGCAGCGTTGATGGTGCCGCCGAATACCACTCGTCCATCCTTTAGATAGCTTGACACTCGTTCGAATGCGCGGTCGTTCACCATGCGCACAAAGTGCTTGCTCTTGCGTGTGTCCTCGCCGTGCAGGCGGCGCAGCTCCTCGCGCATCGCTATTGCGAACTTTTCTGACAATGAAGAGTGTATCAGCAGATAGTCGGGCGCAATGCACGTCTGTCCGGCGTTCAGCGTCTTTCCCCAAGCTATGCGGCGCGCGGCAATTTTTATGTTCGCCTCCTTGTCCACGATGCAGGGGCTCTTTCCGCCAAGCTCCAGAATCACGGGCGTAAGGTTGCGGGCGGCTGCCTGCATCACTTTTTTGCCCAGCGCGGGGCTTCCGGTGAAGAATATAAGGTCGAATCTCTCGTCGAGCAGCAGGCTGTTGACCTCGCGGTTGCCCTGTACCACTGCAACATATTTCTCGTCGAACGTCTCTTTAATCATCTTTTCGATTGTTGCCGAGGTCTCGGGGACGTAGGGTGAGGGTTTCAGGATTGCTGTGCATCCTGCCGAAATTGCGCCCACCAACGGGTTCAGCAACAGCTGCACAGGGTAGTTCCAGGGCGAGATTATAAGAGTGTTTCCAAAAGGCTCGCTCACAATGCGGCTGCGCGAGGGAGTCATCTTCAGCGGGGTGGGGCGGCTCTCGCGGCGCATCCATCCTTTCAGGTGTTTAATGTGGTTCTTAACCTCTCCGCTCACTATGCTCAGCTCTGTGAGGATAGCCTCTTCGGCCGATTTGTGAAGGTCGCTCCAAAGTGCGTCGCACAATGCCTTTTCCCACTTTTTTAGTGTCTCAAGCAACTTTTTCAGCTGCTCGCGGCGAAACTCATAGGGTAGTGTGTCGCCCGAAGCAAAGAATGCTCTCTGCTTTTCAATAATCTCCTTAATTCTTTCGGGCGAATGATTCTCTATTTTCATGGCTGCTCGTTACTTTGTGAATAACTATTTTCTTCCTGTGAAGTTGTCCATTGCCGAGAATATTCCCACCCATTTACCGAAGACAATGTCGAACAATGCTGTGGGCAACAATCCCTGGCACAATCTTATAAAGTGGAATCCGAAAGGAATACCCTTGAAATTCTTGTTCTTCTCAATGGCGTCGAGAATCTTGCGCGAGGTGGGCTCGGGCTTCAGAATGGGGAAGAATCTCGAATTTACGCCGTCGAACATTCCTGTGTTTATAAAGTAGGGTGCGATTGTCGACACGCGCACCTTGCTCTTAGCCTGTTTCAGCTCAATGCGCAACGAGTCCGACCAACCGATTACCGCCCATTTGCTGGCAACGTAGGGAGCCATCTTGGGGTTGGAAATCATTCCCGCCGCCGATGCAATGTTGCAGATGTGTCCTTTGTTGCGGGCAATCATTCCCTGCAATGCCAAAAGGGCAATGTTCATGGGCGCCACGGCGTTAATGCTCATTGTGCGCTCGATATCTCTCATATTCTGCTTGTCGAAAGTCTTGTTGCTGGTGACGATTCCTGCGCAGTTGATGACAATATCCACGTCGCCACACTCCTTGCTTGTCTGCTGGAAACATTCTGTCACAGCTTTGCTGTCCGAAACGTCCACTCTGTAACCCTTTACGTTACCCTTGCTCTCAAACTCGGCGCAAGTGCTGTTGATGCTCTCTTGGTTGATGTCCCAGATAACCAGCTGACGCGCGCCCCTCTCCAAGGCCATGCGTCCCATAATGCGTCCGATACCCGACGCACCGCCGGTGATAAGCACGCAATTTCCTTTAATCTTAGTCATATGATGTTTAAAATAGTCTTTATCTGCTGCAAAGGTAGTGGAAAAAGTCCAATTGGACAAAATATTTTTGCACAAATAGTATAATTTTGTGCAAAATATGTTAATAATCGCTGCTCATGCAAATTTCTTTCGTACTAAAATGAATTTTTACTATCTTCGCACTCTCATTGTAAAATAAACAAAAATTCTTGAATGATGGCACGTAAAAAGAGAAGCTCGGGCGGCTCATTGGCCCGTTACAAAATACTCATTTATATAATATTGGCCCTGTTCGGCTATTTTGTATACAGATGCGGCGGCTCTGCGCAGGCGGATGTTGCCAAGATAGACAAACTTGAGATTCCCGCTGCTGTGCAGGGCGGCTCCCATCGTCTCATAGCACGCGAAGGCTACACGCTTCTGTATAATACCGAGAGGCTCATCCCCGACTGGGTAGCCTACGAACTTACGGCTCTCGAGACCGAGGGTGACGAGCCTCGTGGCGAACACTTTAAAAAAGACCCCGAGATTCTCGGGCTTCAGGCCGAAAACGACGACTACCGCAATTCTGGCTGGGACAAAGGTCATATGGCTCCCGCTGCGGATATGAAATGGAGCGAGAGTGCAATGGACGACTGTTTTTACCTTACAAATATCTGTCCGCAAGATCACAAGCTGAACACCGGAACGTGGAAAAAGCTCGAAGAGCAGTGCCGCGAATATGCACGCTATTTTGGTAATCTATATATTGTCTGCGGCCCCATCGTCGAGAACAACCGCTACGGCACAATAGGCGACAACGGAGTGATGGTGCCCGACGGCTTTTTCAAGGTGTTGCTCGCTCCCTACTATGACAAATATGTGGGAGTCGGCTTTCTCTTCGAGAACAAGAAAGGTGGCAAGAAACTCGTGGAGCATGCAGTGACCGTCGATGAAGTTGAGCGTGTCACAGGGCTCGACTTTTTCCCATCTCTGCCCGACGACGTTGAAAAGGCTGTCGAGTCGGCAATCGACAAAAGTGTATGGAAACTATAATATTGTAAAAATTTAAAGTATGGAACTTAATATTTATGGCCTTTTAATCGGCCTTGCCACATTCCTTATAATCGGTCTTTTTCATCCTCTCGTAATTAAAGCCGAATACTATTTGGGCGTAAAAAGTTGGTGGCTCTTTCTGTTTGCGGGCATCATCTTTAGCATCGCCTCTATGCTTGTATCGTCCATGGTTGTTTCTATTTTGTTGGGCGTGGTTGCATTCTCCTCATTCTGGAGCATCGGCGAGGTTTTCCAGCAGCGCAAGAGAGTCGAAAAAGGGTGGTTCCCCGCCAACCCCAAAAGAAAAACGCGTGCCTGAAAGTCTATAAATTTGTTTTTCTATTGTTTTTTTAAGATTATTAAACATCTTGATTATTTGTAATTTAAATGTTTTTTTCTTACATTTGTGCAATTAATGCAAACTATCCCTTTTTAGTGTGCGTTTATGCTTGAGAAAATTTGAAAAATGTTTAACTAATCACAAAAAATTATGAGAAAGCAACTTTTACTAACTTGTCTTTTGACACTTGTAGCTGCTTTTGGAATGGCGCAGTCTGCCACATGGCCCATCGTCATTACAAAGGCTGACGGATTGCCCGGAAAATATGCAGGTGCAAACTACGGCTTTACAACAGAACTTTACAAACTCGACGAGGCTGTTTCTACACTTCGTATGACTGTTGTTTCTACAAACACAGTAGAGGCTTCAGAAAACCTTTCAGGTGGTCTTTCAAGCGGATGGGGTACAGGATTCCCCTTCATGGGCTTGGCCGAGCTTCGCGTTCTTGACGCTGCCGGCAATTCAATAGCATACACCGCTACTTCAAACGCTGCGGCTACGAACGAAGGCCCCATCGCGAACATTAACAACGGCTATCTTATCTCTCCCGAGGGTGGTCAGGACTATTTCCACAGTACATATTCAAGAGGTGGATGTCCTCAGGCTTATCACTATGTAGAGATGGAGCTCTCTTCGCCCGTTAGCGAATTCCAGCTCGAGTGGTACACACGTTTCAACTACCACCAGAATATGCCTACATACGTAGGTATTACAGCCGGCTCTGAGTTCCTTCCCTTCCCCGAGCAGAACTTTGTATTGGGCGAGCAGGTAACATCGGCCGAGGCTTTTGCCGCAGAGGATGGCCTCTTCGTTATCGAGAGCAACGCTCCCGAGTACCTCTATCCCGATTTCGATCGTGAGGAGCCTACCGAGGGCGGTTTCTACCACTCTCCTTACGGTGCAGCTAAAACAGCAAGTGCAGCATCAGTAGTACGTCTCGTTCCCGATGCCGAGAAGGATGGCGCATACAAAATTATGTGGGTGAATAACTTACAGTACATCGCTAATACCGAAATTGCCGAGGGTAGCGCATCAGCATGGTTGCAGCAGACTCCCTCAATGACAGCCGCCGCTTCATTCGAGTTTGCAGCATGCGACTCAGTAGCCGGCGATTTCTATATTACATCAAACAACGGCCAGTTTATTTTGGCAGCCGATGCTCTTGGTAAAATGCGCGTTGCTGTGGTAACCGACACATTGGATAAAATCAGCTCACGTCCCCAGGCATTCAACTTTACAATCTACAAGGCATCTATCGACGGTGCAGCTATCGCTTCACAGCTCCAGTCAATCGTTGACGAGGCCGAGGCTATGATTCAGGTTGTTGGTGGCGAGACAGAGTACGACGAGGGTCAGTATTCGGCACTTACAACAGCTATCGAGGCTGCAACTGCAGCAATGGCTAATACCGAGGTTACAGCATCAGAGGTACTCTCGGCAAAATATGCTCTCGAGACAGCGCTTCCCGCATATGCAGCGCTCGGAATCAACGTTTACGCCGACTCTCTCGATGCAATTATTGCAGCTATCGATGCCAATGAGATTATCCTATCCGAGGGTCCCGAGTGGGTAGAGGGTTCTTACCCCGTTGGCTCTGACGAGATTCTCGCCGACGCTCGCGACGCAGCTCTCGTAGTATTCGACACCTATCAGTCTGTTGCCGATGTTAATGCAGGTATCGAGGCTGCTATCGCAGCTATCGACGCATTCTGGGGCTCAAAGATTGGTAACGTTAAGGCTCTTCCCTTCCGCATCGGAACAGCTGCCGATGGACTTCCCGGTGAGAAACAGAGCTACGGTGGTTGGTTCTGGGAGTCTTCTGTATACAACCTCACAGAGGCCACAGAGGTACTCCGTTTCACATTCGTGAACACAAACAGCGGTGCAAAATATTCAGGAACACAGTTCGTATTCCCTACAATTGCCGAGCTTCAGCTCTTCGACGCAATGGGTAATCAGTTTGCCCTCACAGAGGAGAACTTCACTACAAACTCAGTAGTTGTAGGTGATGGTCAGGGTCTTGCAGGTCTTTGCGACAACAACACAGGTACATACTACCACGCTGCATGGGGCGGCGGCCAGGATTCGGCTTACTCGGCTGCTCCCACATATGTATATGTAGAGGTTTCATTGCCCGAGGCCATCAGTTCTTTCAAATATGTTCAGTATGGTCGTTCAAACGGTGTAAACACTCCCTCGGATATCATCATCAGCGCCGGTGGCGAGGCTATCACTCCCGACGAGGTTGCTCTCGAGTATGGCTACTCGGTTGAGCTTGGCGAGAAGGTAACAGACCCCGTACAGATTGTTGACGGTGAGTTCTACGCAATTCAGGGTCTCTACAGCTGCGACCCCGTACACTGCTTCGGCGAAGAGCCCGAGAAACCTCACTTCTTCAGCGGCTCGGTAGTTTATGGCAACACTCTTGCAGCTCCTGCAGTGTTCCAGATTACAAGAACAGGCGATGAGGATGGCTCATTCTACATCCGCAGCATCAAGGACGGCAGCTATTGGAAGGGCACAACCGAGGCCAGCGGCTGGGGTGGTGCAGGCACTACAAAAGATGTAGCCGAGGCTGCTAAAGTATTGATGACTCCTCGTGGCAACGACGGCCTCCCCGGCTCTTTGGTACTCTATGAGAAGAACGACACAGTACACCGCGATGTTGACGGTACAGATACATCTACTCCCTACCTCATCTTCCAGGATTGGGGCTCAGACCTCGCATCGTTCAGCGTAACTTCACTCGACGCTAACGACGCCGACGGCGAGGGCGAGTGGTACATCTACAAGGTAAGCATGGATGCTCCTCACTGCTACTGGTTGTCAGAAATGATGCCCGAGGCCGACAAGTACAAGAACCTCCAGGTAGGTCCCGACCCCGGTTACTACTCACAGGAGTCGGCAGGTGCGTTCGCAGCAGCTTATGCACAGGCAAAGGCAGCTATGGAGAAGAACGACGACGCAGCAGCTAAGGCAGTTATCGAGCCTTTGGCAGCAGCTCTCGAGACAGTTGCAAGTGCAGCTACCAACCCCGTAACAGCAGGTATCTATGTATTCGAGACAGCATATGCTACATTTATGGAAAATCAGGGTGTAAGCAAGGCTATCTTCTCATTCCAGAACAATGCTCCCACCAACCAGTATATAGGTCATTTGCCCTACAAACTCTATTGGGGAACATACGATGCACCTTCGGCTGACGAGGCTCACACTAACTACCTCTTCGAGCTTATTCCCGCTACAGGCGATTCAATCGTTGCACAGTGGAGAGCTGCGAACACAATCAGCGAGACAGACTCAATCAATGCATTCTACATCAAGAATGTAAACAACGGTTGCTACCTTGTTGGTGCCGAGGACTACTCTCGTCCCATCGGTCTCAGCACAGAGCCTCTCACTCCTTGGATCGTTCGTTCACAGGGTGACTACGCATTCGACGTATTCAGCCCCTGCGGTACATCTTACCTTGGCTATCGTTCACTCCACCTCGGTGGTCACGGTGGCGGTACAGGTAACAGCGGCGACATTGTAACATGGGCAGGTAACGACGGTGCTTCTAAACTCTCTCTCCGCAAGGCTACTGCTCTCACATCTATCGGTGGCGCAGTAATCAACGGCAGCGAGAAGGGTGACGTGCTTGTTTCAACATCTTACTACACTGTAGGTGGTGCAGCAGTTGCGGCTCCTGTTAAGGGTATCAACATCGTCAAGAAGGTTTACGCTAACGGCGTTGTTGAAACTTCTAAAATCTATGTTAAGTAATTAACTAATCTCTGAATAACGATTGGGGAGGGCCTTGTGCTCTCCCCAATTTTTTGTTTGTGGTTGTTAAAGGCTCTCTCTCTTCAGGGGCAACGCGGGTGAGCGTTGCTTGCAAAATGCTAACCCGGGCTGCGCTCGTTTACAATTTGCAAGCAAGCTTGCATTGTGTTCGCTGGCACTATTTTTGCCCTCCCCAAATACCCATACATAAACCACAAGTGCCCACCATTATATATAAAAAGGAGTTCCCCGCCATCTTTATTTCAATTTGTATAATTATGCATGGAGCTTAATATTTTTTAAACAAAAACGTAAAAAAGTTTTTATATTAAGAAACTTTTTGCTTATTTTGCCACTCGTTGCAATTTAGTCCTTAAAAACAAGACATTTGCAGCGAAAATATAAACTATCAAACTTTTAATCAATCAAATTTTTATGAGAAAAAATTTACTCTTAACCTGTCTTTTGGCGCTTGTTGCTGCTTTTGGCATGGCTCAATCGACAACATGGCCCATTACGCTAACAAGAGCGAATGGCCTTCCCGGTAAGTACGCCGGAATGAACTACGAGTACTTCGGTGAAGTTTACTCATTCGACGAGGCAATCAACACATTGCGCCTCACTGTTATCTCTACCAACACAATGGAGGAGCAGACAGGTACAGGCACCGACGGTGTCTCTAAAGGCTGGGGTCCCGGTTATCCCTTCTTCACATTGACAGAGCTCACAGTGCTCACCCCCGATGGCGACACAATTCCCTACACAGCATCGACAAATGCATGCGCAGTGGGTGATGGTAGCATCGAGGCTCTTAACAACGGTAACTTGAACGACCATTTCCATTCAACCTACAACAATGGTGGTCTTCCCCAGGCTTACCACTACCTCGACCTTCAGTTCGAGACTCCCGTTAGCGCTTTCAAAGTTAACTGGATTACACGTAAGAACGTGAAGAATATGCCTACATACGTAGGTCTTACACCCGGTACAGATTACACATCTTACCCCGAGTTTGGTATTCAGATTGAGAAGAAGGTTACTACAGCCGAGGAGATTGGCGAGGAGGGTGCTTTTTTCGTAATCAAGAACAACGCAGGTAACTTCTTCGACGAGGATAAAAACCGTGAGTATCAGGGTGGCGGTTACTACATCTCTCCCTATGCAGCTCCCACACTTCTCGATGCATCGGCAATCGTTTATCTTGTTCCCACAGACGAAGAGAACGCATATAAGGTAAAATGGCTTTCACACGGCCGTTACATTGTAGACCAGCCTGCAAGTGGTGTTTTCCTCGACTGGACAACTGACGAGGATGCTGCTGCAAAAATTAAGTTTGTTCCCTGTGAGGCCGAAGGTGCCGAGGGCGACTTCTTCATGACACAGCACGATTCAATCGTAATGTATCACTACAAGAAAGGTAAGTTGGCTACAACCATTATGGGCGACTCATTGATTGAGAAAGCTGCCGAGTACACAGGTTACAATATGTCAATCTACAAGGTTAACATCGCATTGGGTAACACAGTTTCAATGCTCGACGAGCTCGTAGCAGACGCAGAGGCACGCGTAGCACTTTTGGGCGACCTCGGCGACTACAACCAGGGTGAGTACGAGGACATTGTTGATGCTATCGCTGTAGCAAAAGCATTGCAGGCTAACCCCACAACAGCATCGGACATCCTCAAGGCTAAACTCGCTCTCGAGAAAGCAATCCCCGCATATGCAGTTGTAGCAATGAACCAGTACCTCGATTCACTCGATGGCATCATCGAGGCTATCGCTAACGAGGAGATTCTTATTTCCGAGGCTCCCGACTGGCTGGAGAACTCTTACCCCGCCGAGTCAGAGGGTATTCTTCAGGCAGCTGTTGACGCAGCAAGCTTGGTGCTCGAGAACTACACATCACTCGCTGATGTAGACGCAGGTATCGAGGCAGCTATCGCAGCTATCGATGCATTCTGGGCATCAAAGATTCAGAATATCAAGACTCTTCCCTTCCGCGTTGGAACAACACAGGATGGTCTTCCCGGTGAAATGCAGACTTATGCAGGTTACAAATGGGAGTCACCCACGTACCGACTCACAGAGGCTACAGACGTTCTCCGCTTCACATTCATCAAAACAAACAACGAAGCAAAGTACGACAAAGCTGATGGTAAAGACTCTCCCTATTCCTATGTAACATACGGTGAGTTCGAAATCTACGACGGCGCAGGCAATAAGGTAGAGCTTACAGCCGAAGACTTCTCTTCAAACTCTATCCACCCCACAGACGGTGTTGGTCTCGAGGGTCTTTGCAACGGCGACTACAAGTCACACTACCACTCTGCATACAAGTATGGTCAGGATACAATCTACGACCTCAACCCCACATACGTTTACATCGAGGTACGTTTGCCCGAGGCACTCAGCTCATTCAAGTATGTTCAGTATGGCCGTAACAACGGTGTGAACACTCCTGTCGACTTTGTAATCAGTGCAGGTGAATTGGAGGGCGACCCCACAGCAATCGAGCACGACCATAAATATCCTGCTGCTATCGGTGAGAAGATTACCGACCCCGCACAGTTGGTTGACGGCGAGTTCTACGCTATCCAGGGTCTCTTCTTCTGCGACCCCGTACACGGCTCGGCAGGTAACGTTCCCCACTTCTTCGATGGTCTCAACGTATATGGTAACAATTTTGCTCCCAACTGCGTGTTCCAGTTCACAAAGACAGGCGACGAGGATGGCTCATTCTACATCCGCAGCATCAAGGATAGCAAATATTGGTCAAGAATAATCGAAGATGATGGTTGGGGCCGCTGTGCAGCAACAACTGACGTAGCCGAGGCTGCTAAGGTGTTGTTCGCTCCCTGTGGCAACGACGGTCTCCCCGGCTCAATGGTACTCTACCAGTACAACGACACTGTACACCGCGAGTACAATGAATTGGGTGATATCTCTACTCCCTACCTCGTTTTCCAGGATTGGGGTACCGAACTTGCAACATTCAGTATTCCTTCACTCGACCTTAACGACAAAGACGGCGAGGGTGAGTGGTACATCTACAAGGTGAACATGGAGAAACCCTACAGCTATTGGTTGTCAGAGCTTATGCCCCAGGCCGAGAAATATAAAAATGCTAAAACAGGTGTTGACCCCGGCTTCTATCGTGAGGCTGATGCCGGTGCTTACCTCCAGGCTTATAAGAAAGCCGAGTCTGCTGTAGCTAAAGATAATGAGGCAGTTGCAAAAGAGGCAGTTCCTGCTTTGCTCGATGCTCTTAATACAATTAAGAATGCCGAAACAATCCCCGTAACAGCAGG
>JAEIGA010014006.1_pt1 | contig 12193 bp, 11 predicted proteins | sample 9270691 | NCBI WGS metagenome assembly JAEIGA01 (sample SAMN17057246, study PRJNA624740) | gut metagenome | biome: biome; isolation source: fecal sample | host: Bos grunniens | place: China: Xizang | collected 2019
AATGCTGTCGGTATCACCAGAGAAATAGAGACCTCTATCGAGCTTGCCGACGAGGCTGGTGGTGAGGACGGAATACTCAAGCGCGCTGCCGCTTTCTTTAAATCCCGTATTCAGTTCATTGCTCTCTCTATTCTGGCGGCTCTCGGTGTAATAGCCGCGGCCGTGTTTGAGATAGTCGATATACCAAACGATAATCTTCTGCCAAAGATAGCCGTCGGATGTGTAGGCGTCATAGCGCTTGTGTGCGGTATTATCTGCATTGTAAAGCTTATCGGCGCAAACCGCGCTCTCTCCGAGCTGGAGGCTCTTTTCGGCACGTCAACCTATGCTGACCTCAAGGGCAAAATAGCCGTTGTAGCGGAGGCAAGGGGCAAAAGAGACGCTATGCTTTCCGCAACCGAGAGCGCAAGGCTCGCAACCGAGCGCGCAAAGGAAAGATACGAGAACTCAAAGCGCGAGCTTACAGCCCTTATTCTGAAATGGGGCGAGGAGCCGCCGGTATCCGAGCTTGGCGAGTTTCTTGATAAGCTTGAGGCGAGAGTTAAGGCTTACCTTGACAGAAAGGCAGAGCTGTTTGACGAGAAAACCGGAGTTGAGATAACCGTTAAGGAAATCCGCCGCAGTCTCGCTGATAAGAGCGAGGTGGACGTGCGCGCGCAGGTTTCACCCCTTAAGAGAAAGGCGCTTTCGGGAGTAAATCACGACGAGATAGTAAACGGCATCGAGGACGCGAAGGCGGTGATAGCAAAAGAGGATGCGCTTGCCTTTGACGTTGAAAACGAGCTTTCTCTTCTCAAGGGAAGAGCGTCTGACCCCGCAGATTATTATTCAAAGATAGAGGCAATTTCTGCCCGCCGTCAGGCGCTTCAGGATAAGCACAAGGCATACTTTATCGCGCTTGGCGCAATCAACGGCGCAAGCGACAATCTCCGCGCGGAGATTTCTCCCCGCCTTGGTGAGTATGCAACTCATATGATGGAAATCATGACCGACAAAAAGTATTCTGACTTCGATGTGTCAGACGGACTTAAGGTCACCTTTACCGCACCTAACGGAGAGAAAAAGTCTGTTGACTTCCTCTCGGGCGGTACGCGCGAGCTTGCATACGTGGCTGTACGCGCGGCGCTTATTGATATGCTTTACACAGAGAAGCCTCCGATTTGCTTTGACGAGAGCTTTGCTCATCAGGATAACGTAAGAGCGCGCTCTATGATGCGCGGAATTAAGCAGCTGTCCGAGGAGGGCTGTCAGAGCTTCATTTTCACCTGCCGCGGCAGAGAGGCTGTTCTTGCTACCGAAATTGTACCCGATGCGGGAGTTTTCAAGCTCTCGGTTATTGAGGAGGAGGTAGTATAATGTCACGCAAAAAGATACTTATTATTGGCAGCGCCAGCATGGATCTTTCCATAAACATGTACAAAATTCCCGAGCGCGGAGAGACGATAATCGACGACGGCGGAGTTGCCTACATACCGGGCGGAAAGGGCGCAAACACCGCCGTGGCTGTATCGAAGCTTGGAGCCGATGCGGTTCTGTGCGCAAAGCTTGGAGCTGACCTGCACGGTCAGAAGCTGTATAATTTCTACAAGGAAAGCGGCATAGATACATCGTTTGTCAAGGTTGACCGCGACCGCCCGACAGGACTTGCGGTTGTTATGAAGGAGGGCGACGGCGAGAACAGAATAGTTGTCTATCCCGGCGCAAACTCGCACATAACGCCCGATGCTGTCAGCGAGGCGTTCGAATGTAATCCCGACGCGGTTTATCTCGGATTTGAAATACCGTTTCAGATAGCTCTTACGGCGGCGCGTATAGCTTCCGAGAAAAATATTCCCGTTTTCATCGATGCCGCACCCGCGGATAAGGGATACGAGCTTGAGGCTCTGCCCGAGGTGGAGGTGTTCTCGCCTAACGAAGCGGAGATACTTGAATATACCGGTATCGCTCCTACCACTATGGAGTCGGCGCTTCGCGCGGCGCTTGCATTATACAGACGCGTAAAATGTAAATATATCGTTATCAAGCTCGGCTCGCGAGGCGCGTTTATTTACGACGGCAAGCGTTACAGCCAGTCCCCGGCACTAAGAGCCGCTACTACGGTAGATACCACAGCGGTGGGCGACGCATTCGGCGCGGCTCTCGTTATAGAATATCTCTACAACGGCGGCGAGATAAAGGGCGCTGTCAAGTACGCTTGCGCGGCAGGCGCAATTGCCGTTACACGCCCCGGCGCTTCGTCCTCTATGCCCACGGCAGACGAGGTAGAGGACCTTATTTCACGCTCAATAGTATAATACGAATTATATTTCAAAACTCATGCTCATACAGGCGCGGTAATATATTCAGTCTTTTTAGTAATATATTTTAAAGATAAACCGCCACTACATTAAATCAAGGTTAAGGAGAAGGCTATGAGCTATACACATAAAGAGCTTCAATTTCCGTCGTCCGATGGCAAAAACACCTCTCATGCGGAGATGTTTATTCCCGAAGGGGAAATACGCGGTGTTGTAGCGATTTCTCACGGAATGCGTGACTATATAGGCAGGTATAAGCTTCTTTGCGAGTATCTGACCGGGCGCGGCTTTGCGGTTGTGGGAAACGATCATCTCGGTCACGGCGGTACTGCCGCGTCGAGTGAGGATTTTGGCTATTTTGCCAAAAAGGACGGCTATAAGCTCGTAATCTCCGACCTCTACAAAATGAATGCGATTATTAAGGATGAGTTTCCGGGTGTACCGGTAATCCTTCTCGGTCATAGCATGGGTTCGTTTTTAGCCAGACTTTACGCAGAGCTTTATCCAGATACTATAGATGGCATCATCATTCACGGCACTGGTGGCAAAAATCCGCTCTTACCTATTGGTAAGGCTATAATATCGCTCGTAGGGCTGCTGTTTGGTGACAGGCACCGCTCGCGCCTTGTAACGGGTATTGCCTTTGGCTCGTATAACGCACGATTTGACAAGTCTGAGGGCGAGGAGGCGTGGCTCACACGAGAGGGCTCGCTCGTTTCCGACAGAAAAGGCAATCCCTATACCGACTTTATGTTTACCGCGGCGGGATACAGAGATTTGTTCAATATGATAGGCCTCTCTAACAGCAAGGCGCATTTTGCCGCTTTTCCAAAGAGTTTGCCTACCCTCGTTATGAGCGGCGGCGACGACCCTGTGGGAGATTACGGCAAGGGAGTCAGGTTCGTGTACGACAGCTTAAAGGGCGAGGGTGTGTCGAATTTAACGCTAAAGCTTTACGAGGGCGCGCGACATGAGCTGTTTAACGAAACCAACAGAGAAGAGGTCTTCTCTGATATTGTCGAATGGATTTCGGGGGCAATAGGCGGCAAATGATTTTCTCACTTGCGATAACCGGTCCTACGGCATCGGGCAAAACATCTCTCTCTCTTTCTCTTGCAGAGCGCCTTTCCGGTGAGATTATATCCTGCGACTCTATGCAAATATATAAGGGTATGGATATAGGCACGGCAAAGGCAACGGATGACGAGAGGGGGAGAATACCCCATCATCTTATAGACATAGTTCCGCCGAGCGAGAATTTCAGCGCCTTCCGCTACCGCGAGTGTGCTATAGAATGCGCAAGAGATATCTCTTCGCGCTCGAGGACTCCAATTTTCGTTGGTGGTACAGGACTTTATGTAAGTACCCTTATGCGAGCTCCGGGGAGCGCGGTTCCGGAGGCAAGTCCGGAATACAGACAGAAAATTTTAGAGAATATACGGAGTGAGGAAGACATAGACGCACTCTGGCAAAGGCTTAGCTCGGTAGACCCCGACTCAGCTGAAAAAATACACAAAAATAATATAAAAAGAGTTATCAGAGCGCTCGAAATCTACGACAGCACGGGCATTACAAAAACCGAGCTTGACAGACGCTCAATGGAGCCGGCCGCCGAGATTTTCGTAGGCATGATAACCTTGGATTTTCATAAGAGAGATACACTGTATTCGCGAATTGACAAAAGAGTGGATATTATGATGCGTGAAGGACTCCTCAACGAGGTGTCACAGCTTTATTCGGAGGGGCGCATTCCCGACGGCACTACCGCATCTCAGGCGATAGGCTACAAGGAGATAATTTCACATCTTAAGGGCGAGTGTGCTCTTTCTGAAGCGGTGGAAAAAATCAAGCTTTCCTCGCGCAGATACGCAAAGCGACAGCTTACTTGGTTTCGCAACACGGAGGGGGCGTGTACGCTTTATATGGATGATTTGGCAGGAAATATGCGCCCTCACCACGAGGTTCTCGCGGAGGCCGTATCCTTTGCCGAGCGCTTTAAAATTGAATATTTAGGTAAAAACAATGAAAAATAACGAGCTTAAAAAAATACTTGAGTCCGGCGGACTCGAAAGGTACTCGGCACTCTATGACAATATCAGCGCGCAGAGCGATAGAATATTACGAGCTCTCAAAGTCTTTGAGAGCACCTTCGGTCAGGACAGAGATATATCTGTTTATTCAACACCCGGCAGAAGCGAGATAATAGGCAACCATACCGACCACAACGGCGGTCGCGCGATGGCGGGAGCTATAAGTCGAGATATTATAGCCATTGCGGCAAAAAATGACGAGGGAGTTATCAGATTCTCCTCTGAGGGATTTAATAAGGATTTTGTCAGACTTTCGGATGTGAAAAATCCCGAAGTATTTAAAAAATACACCTCTCGCGCTCTTGTCGCGGGTATTGCCGCAGGCTTTATCAATGAGGGATATAATGTTTCCGGATGCGATATATATCTCACCACCGAGGTACCAAAAGGAAGCGGACTTTCCTCAAGCGCTGCCTTTGAGGTTATGATAGGAAATATTTTTAATCATTTGTACAACGGTGGCAAAGTAGATAACAAAAAAATAGCGATGATAGCGCAGTATTCTGAGAACGAGTATTTTGGCAAGCCGTGCGGTCTTATGGACCAGATGGCGTGCGCTGTAGGCGGATTTGTGTATATGGATTTTGCAGACAAAAACGCAGCACGGGTCCAGCCTATCAACTTTTCTCTTTCCAACGCAGGCTACTCGCTGTGCATAGTAAATACCGGCGGAAGCCACGCAAACCTCAACGACGATTATGCCGCAGTGCCTTCTGAAATGTTCGATGTCGCGAGGGCTTTTGGCAAGGAGCGCCTCGCAGGCTTATCCGAGTTGGAGCTTATGGGTAAAGCGAAGGAAATCAGGGAGAAGGCTGGTGACAGGGCTCTTCTGCGCGCCATTCATTTCGTGCGTGAGTGCGAGAGGGTTGATGGTGCAAGAGATGCTCTTTTATCCGGTGATATAAATAAATTTTTGTCGCTTATTGTGGCATCGGGCGCCTCGTCATTCAAATATTTGCAGAACTCATACGCGAGCTCTGCGCCCTCTGAGCAGGGAATATCTCTGGCGCTCGCTGTTGCCGACGGATATCTTACACCGAGAGGCGGAGCCTTCCGTGTTCACGGTGGCGGATTTGCAGGAACTATTCAGGCGTTTGTTAAAAACGGGGATGCTGCGGAGTTTGCCGCGCAAATGGATGCGATTTTTGGCGACGGCTCAACCGAAATCCTCAGTGTAAGACCGCTTGGCGCTGTAAGACTTTTCTGATTTTTGCGTAATGCAAAAAGGAAAATACGAAGCAATAAATTAACACGGGTAGACCCTATCCGTCATCTAAATATAGATAAGGAGAATATAAAATGGCAGCAAAGGCAAAGAAAACGGCAGAAAAAGAAAATACTGCTCTGCAGGATAAAAAGGCGGCTATAGAAACCGTAATGCAGAGAATAGAGAGGGAGTGCGGCAAGGGCTCTATTATGAGACTCGGAGAAAATACGGCTATGAACGTATCTGCCGTTTCCACAGGCTCGCTTGCGCTCGATTTTGCTCTCGGTATCGGCGGTATTCCGCGTGGCAGAATAACAGAAATTTACGGTCCTGAATCCTCGGGTAAAACCACGATTGCGCTTCACGTTATCGCAGAGGTTCAGAAGCAGGGCGGCGAGGCAGCGTTTATAGACGCAGAGCACGCGCTCGACCCCGTGTATGCGAAAAAGGTTGGTGTAGATATCAACAACCTTCTCGTTTCTCAGCCCGATTGCGGCGAGCAAGCGCTCGAAATTGCGGAGACGCTTGTTAATTCCGGCGCTATTGATATTATCGTTATAGACTCGGTTGCGGCGCTTGTGCCGAGGCAGGAAATAGAGGGCGATATGGGCGCATCTCACGTTGGTATTCAGGCGCGTCTTATGTCGCAGGCGATGAGAAAGCTTGCTGGCGCTATCGCTAAATCCAACTGTATCATAATCTTCACCAACCAGCTCCGTGAGAAGGTTGGCGTAATGTACGGAAACCCTGAGGTCACAACCGGAGGAAAGGCGCTTAAATTCTACGCGTCTGTTCGTATTGATGTGCGCCGTGTAGAGTCGCTCAAGAACGGCTCTGAGGTTTATGGCTCTCACACCAGATGCAAGGTTGTAAAAAATAAGGTCGCTCCCCCTTTTAAAACAGCTGAATTTGATATTCTATACGGCTCGGGAATATCCAAGGCATCCGAAATTATCGAAATGGCTATACAGCTCGATATAATTGAGAAGAGCGGCGCGTGGTTCTACTATGACGGCGAAAGACTCGGACAGGGTAAGGAAAACGTCAGAAAGCTTATCGAGTCCGACAAGGAGCTTATGGACAAGCTGGAGATGCTCGTTCGCGAGAAGGTAAAGGCAGGAACCGCCGAGGATGCAGACCTCTCTGATGAGGATGATTTCGAGCTTTCCGATTTCGATGAGGAAATCTAAGCCATATGGCAAAGGTATCATACATAAGGCAAATAAAGGATACACATCTCCTCCGCCTCGGCATTGTCGAGGAGGGGGAGAAGCTCGCTTATACGGTAAGCGAGCGCCTATATTCTGAATTTTCGGGATTTGCTGTCGGTGAGGAAATAGACGAATATACGCTCGAAAGAATAAAGAGCGAGGACGAGTATTACAGCGCGAAAAAGAAGGCACTCTCGCTACTTTCATACTCGGATAATAACGAGAGAGCTCTCGTCAGAAAGCTCTGCCTCAAGGGTATTGGAAAGAGCACCGCCGAAGAGGTGGCGCGCGAGATGGTTAACCTCGGATATATAAACGAGGAGCGACAGCTCGAGCGTATTATATTAAATGAAGTGAACCGCAAGCTGTACGGTCCGAAGAAAATAATATCTTCGCTCATGTCAAAGGGATATTCGCCGGGTAAGGTTAAAGAGGTTATGACCGCTCTTATAAAAAGCCGCGAGATAGACTTTGATAAAGCCGCCGACACTCTGGTAGAGAAGAAGCTTGGCGGCGAATATACGGCAGAGCAAAGGGCAGCTCTTCTTTATAGATACGGCTACAAGACCCTGATGTAAAGAGCGTTATAAGAATTCAGTAAAGCAAAAAATCAATGCGTTTTTATGAAACTAAAAACAGCAAAAGTAAATCTGATAATTTGAAAACGGCATTTTTGTAAACAAAAGGATACAAAAACACGAAAAACACCCCCTGAAAATGCTGCAAACGCAGCGCATGGTTAACTTAAATGAAAATGTTTAAACGCTTTCTTAGCTACTACAAGCCCCACCTGCCACTCTTCATATTCGATATGGCGGCGGCCGTTATTGTAGCGGTGTGCAATCTTTTTTATCCCACGATTGCCAAAACCATAATAAACGGAGTGAGCGACGGCACGATAACCCTTGATATAATCGTAATGAACGCCGTGCTTTTGCTTTTCGTTTATATTATCAAGGCTATATTTCAGTACGTCATAGGATACTACGGTCACGTTGTCGGCGTGCGTATGCAGGCAGATATGCGCCGCGATTTGTTTCATAAATACGAGAAGCTTCCTCTGTCCTACTACGACGATACCAAAACGGGCGACCTTATGTCGCGACTGACTAACGATTTGTTTGAAATATCCGAGCTCGTACATCACGGTCCTGAGAATATATTTCTCGCTACACTGATGCTTATCGGTGCTTTTATTATACTGTCTGGAACCAATCTGTATCTGACACTGATTATGTTCGCGATAGTGCCTTTTATAGTTCTCTTTACGTTCCTGTCGCGCAAGAGCATGAGAGCGGCTATGAGAAATTCGCGCACCCAGACGGCGGTAGTTAATTCTACTCTTGAGAATTCTCTCACCGGCATCAGAGAGACTAAGGCGTATGCGGCAGAGCATTACGAGATAGAGAAGTTCGGTATAGCAAACGCTCTTCTTAAAAGATACAGATCCGACGCTATGCGTTCGCTCGGCCTTTTTGATTCTGTTATGCAGTTTCTTTCGGATATATTATATCTCGCTATTATATTTGCGGGCGGTATCTTTTATTTGAACGGCGAGATTGATGAGGGTGAATTCGCATCGTTTTTACTCTTTATCTCAATGTTTTTAAATCCTATAAATCGCTTTGTTTCGCTTTTTGAACAGCTGCAGAACGGAATGACGGGATTTGCGCGCTTTCACGAGATATTGGAGCTCCCCGAGGAGGAGGATGCGGGCAAAATTGAAATTTCGGACATACGCGGAAACATCGTGTTTGATGACGTATCATTCGGATATTTTTCGGATGGCGAGGAGCAAAAGCTTGTTATCTCGGGACTTAACCTTGAAATAAAAGAGGGTAAAACCCTCGCTCTCGTAGGCCCGTCGGGTGGCGGCAAGAGCACACTTTGTAACCTTATACCTCGTTTTTATAACATCAACTCAGGCAGAATAACACTCGACGGCATAGATATAAAGGATATAACTCTTGAGAGCTTGCGTAAGAATATAGGAACGGTTTCGCAGAACGTGTTTTTGTTCGACGGAACCGCTAGAGAAAACATCACCTACGGCGCGGGCGCGGTTACGGATGAAGAAATGATTTGTGCCGCCAAGCGCGCAAAAATACACGACTATATTATGACGCTTGAGAGGGGCTACGACACCGAGCTTGGAGAGCGCGGCGTGAAGCTGTCCGGCGGTCAGCGCCAGAGAATAGCAATTGCCAGGGTGTTTTTGAAAAATCCGAAGCTTTTGATACTTGACGAGGCTACCAGCGCCCTCGATAACGCAACCGAAATGCAAATACAGACAGCGCTCGAGGAGCTTTCGGTAGGACGCACCGTCATTGTCGTAGCGCACAGGCTTTCTACCGTAAAGGGCGCTGACGAGATAGTGGTTCTCGATAAGACGGGAATAGTTGAGCGCGGCTCTCACGAGGAGCTGATAAGCCTTGGCGGTGAATATAAAGCTCTCTACGACTATCAGTTTAAGAATGCGTAAAGACGCAAATCCCTGATGGCGGCAGTGGCTTTTTGACAATGCACATCTTGGAAGATTAACGCTATTTTTCGCACAAAGCTCTGCAAAATAAATTTCACTTAATAAAACAAAAGTCGATTCGATTTAACCAAACTTGACTACTTTACTTTACAAAAATCGGGTAAAACAGCAAAGATGAACGAGAATAACAGTTTTAAATGGGGATTGAGAGACGGCATGCCGATTTGTCTTGGATACTTTGCCGTTTCCTTCGCCTTTGGAATATTTGCCACATCGTCCGGACTCTCCGTAGCCGAGGCGACAATGATTTCACTTTTTAATCTTACGTCTGCGGGACAGGTTGCGGCAGTGCCGATAATCGTCGCGGGCGGAAGCCTTTTTGAGCTGATTTTCACACAGCTCATAATCAACGCGAGATATGCGCTTATGTCCATATCCCTCTCCCAGAAGCTCGGTCCATCGATAAGCCGCACTGACAGATTTCTTATAGCCTACGGCAATACCGATGAAATATTTGCTGCGGCGATAGCGCAAAAAATGCACGTTGGCAGAAAATATATGTACGCGCTCATTATGCTTCCGCTTATCGGATGGACCTCGGGTACTCTTTTTGGAGCGATAGCCGGAAATATTCTTCCCGATGTTCTGGTATCAAGCCTTGGAGTTGCGATTTACGCTATGCTGTGCGCTGTGGTTATCCCCGTGGCAAAGGAAAGCCTGAGCGTGGCAATAGCCGCCGCAGTGTCCGTGGCGCTTTCATGCGCGTTTTACTTTATTCCCGCCTTGTCTTTTATGCCATCGGGATTCAGTATTATAATTATCGCCGTGGCTGTCAGCGCTGTGATGTCGCTCGTAGCTCCCGTGCCGTCTGAGGAGAAAGAAAATGTTTGATTTTGTTCCGGGATTTTTCCTTTACCTTATTGTTATGGCGGTGGTAACTTATCTTGTCAGAATGATACCTCTGGCTCTTGTCACACGTAAAATAACCAACCGCTTTGTCCGCTCATTTCTTTATTACATTCCGTATACGGTGCTTTCGGCTATGGTTTTTCCCTCAATATTCTTTTCGACGGGTAATATAATTTCTGCCACGGCAGGCGCTGTGGTTGCCATAGCGCTATCGTATTTCAAAAAATCGCTGCTCACCGTATCTACAGCGGCAACGCTCTCGGCGCTCGCGGCAGAGCTTATATGCGCATTGATTTAAAAGCCGTGAAGAAAAGGTAGCGGTTATACCGGTGGCCGCGATCCTGTGCGCAAAGTTTTAGTTTTTATTTATAAGTATATAGAATAAATAATATTAACCTAAAATTACTCAAAAAAATTTTAGAAAACTATTGACAAACCGGGCAAATAATGCTACAATATGGTGTAATGTGCGTAAATAGGGTGTATTGCGCCCTTTTGCGCCTGTATGTGAATATACCGCTGCGCCGCCTATATAATAATATGTAGCCGAAAGGTCACTGTTTTATCGGCTTCCGCGCGGTGATATATATAAATTATCTTACTTTTTGTGAAAGGAGGAAAATCATGCCAACCTTTAACCAGCTCGTTAAGAAAGGTCGTCAGGACAAGGCTTACAAGTCCAAGTCCCCCGTTCTCCAGAAGGGCTTCAACGCTCTGAGAAACACACCCATCGACCAGACTGCACCCCAGAGAAGAGGCGTCTGCACCAAGGTTACAACCACGACCCCCAAGAAGCCTAACTCGGCTCTTCGTAAGATAGCGAGAGTTAGACTTACCAACGGAATGGAGGCTACCTGCTACATTCCCGGTATCGGTCACAACCTTCAGGAGCACTCGGTTGTTCTTATTCGTGGTGGACGTGTTCGTGACTTGCCCGGTGTACGTTACCACATTATCCGCGGTACTCTTGATACCCAGGGTGTTGCAAACCGTAAGCAGAGCCGCTCCAAGTACGGAGCAAAGCGTCCTAAGGCGTAAAGCAGGATAGCCTTATGACAAATGTGCTCACGTGCTGTGATGTTAAAGCTGTTTAGATTTTCCTAAACCCACATATATTACAAGACGAGCACTTGCGAATTTCATATTCGAGTACCTGTGATATCATAATTTAATGAAGGAGGGAAGTACAGTGCCTAGAAGAGGTCAAATTTCCAAAAGAGACGTATTGCCTGATCCGCTTTACAATTCTAAGCTTGTTACAAAGCTTATCAATAACATTATGTACGACGGCAAGAAGGGCGTAGCTCAGAGAATCGTATACGATGCATTTGCTGCTATTGAAGCAAAAAGCGGCGAGAACGCACTCGACGTATTCGTTGCGGCTCTTGAGAACGTAATGCCCGTTCTTGAGGTTAAGGCACGCCGTGTAGGCGGTTCTAACTATCAGGTTCCCATGGAGGTGCGCCCCGAGCGCAGACAGACACTCGGACTTCGTTGGATAATTTCTTATTCCAGAAGCCGCGGTGAGAAGACCATGGCAGACAGACTTGCCGGCGAGATCATGGACGCTAAGGCAGGCATGGGCGGAGCTTTCAAGAAGAAGGAAGACACCCACAAGATGGCAGAAGCAAACAAGGCTTTTGCTCACTACAGATTCTAATCGATATAATTAAGGAGATAAGGGTAAATGCCAAGAGAATATTCGCTTGAACATACCAGGAATATCGGTATCATGGCTCACATCGATGCCGGTAAAACCACAACAACCGAGAGAATCCTTTTTTATACCGGTAAAACACACCGTATGGGCGAGACGCATGATGGCGGCGCTACGATGGACTGGATGGCACAGGAGCAGGAGAGAGGTATCACTATTACCTCCGCTGCTACCACTTGCTACTGGGTTCCCACTCAGTTCCAGAACGATCCCGAGGCTGCAAAGGCTAACAAGTACCGCGTAAACATCATCGACACCCCCGGCCACGTTGACTTCACTG
>JAEIGA010014007.1_pt1 | contig 12192 bp, 9 predicted proteins | sample 9270691 | NCBI WGS metagenome assembly JAEIGA01 (sample SAMN17057246, study PRJNA624740) | gut metagenome | biome: biome; isolation source: fecal sample | host: Bos grunniens | place: China: Xizang | collected 2019
CAATAAAAAAAACGAACTCGGTTTCTATGCATATTCGTCGTGGGGATTATACTGCCAAAAATGCCTCACAACATTTATTATCTCCGTCTTACTATAAAAGAGCGGCCGAATATATAGCAAAGCGAGTCCCAAATCCGCATTTTTATATTTTTTCGGATGATATGAAATGGGTCAAAGAGAATATCAAACTGTCCTATCCACATACATTTGTAGAACATAATACAGGGGAGAACAGCTATAATGATATGAGATTAATGAGTTTATGCAAACATAATATTATTGCCAACTCTACTTTTTCTTGGTGGGGTGCTTGGCTCAACGAAAATCCGGATAAAATCGTCATTACTCCGGATATTTGGTTGAAAAAAAACATTGATTTTATTAATAATGTCGTGCCCGAAAATTGGATACGGTTACCGGGCAAAGCCGATATTGCCATGTTGTACATTGCAACGGGGAGATATATCGTGTTTTTTGATGAATATTATAAAAGTATGCAAAAAAACTTTTTGCCCTATGATAATAAAACCTATTTTGTATGGACAGACAGTAACAGAAAATTTCCCAAAAACGTGGTTAAAATACCGACAGAAAATTTAGGGTGGCCAAAAGCAACATTGTATCGTTACAAACTCTTTCAAAATGCATGGAATAAATTAAAAGAGTTTGACTATATGTATTATGTCAATGCGAATATGATTGCCGTTCGTCCGGTCGGAGCAGAAATTCTACCAAGTGAAAAACAAGGCGTTGTTGCTACAATCCATCCGGGATATTATAAATCCACCGGAAAATTACCCTATGACAGAAATCCAAAATCAACGGCCTACATTCCATATGGTAATACCCCCCCCCCAGTACAAAACTAGAGAAAAATACTTCATGGGTGGCTTTAACGGAGGTACGACAACAGGTTTTAAACATCTGATTGATACTATCACACATAATACAGAAGTGGATGAAAAAAATGGTGTCATGGCCGTATGGCATGACGAATCACATTTAAATCGTTATTTATATGATAAAAAACTATTAATTTTACCGCCTATGTATGGGTATCCGGAAAATAAAGTTGGCTCCGAAGCCACACACAAAGAATTCGATAAAACACACAAGCTGTTAATTATGGATAAATCCAATCCGAAATGGGGCGGGCACAGATATTTGCGTGGACAAACGGATGTAAAAAATACTCCTCGCCCTAAAAAAAAGAGGGATTAATTTCCCTCTAATATTTTTTTAATCGGAGCATAGGATTTTCTATGATGTATCGTTGGTCCATATTCTTTTAAGGCCTGAATATGTTCGGCTGTTCCGTATCCGGCATTTCGTTCCCATCCGTAAGCGGGAAATTCTTTTGCCAAATCGGCCATTAATCTGTCCCGTGTCACTTTTGCAATAATAGAGGCCGCCCCGATAGATAAACTTTTACCATCACCACCAATCACCGCTTGACATGGAATATCCCAAGCCGGCAACCGATTCCCATCAATTAACCCGAAAACGGGATTGCCTCCTTTAACACGAACCTCATCTAATGCGCGGTGCATTGCCAAAAAAGAGGCCTGTAAAATATTCATTTCATCTATTTCTTCGGCCGAAGCTTGCCCCACCCCCACAATCGCATTTGAGGATATAATTTTAGGATATAAAGCCTCACGTTTTTTTGCCGTTAATTTTTTGGAATCATTAATGGCATTAGCCAATTCTTCGGGAATTTGTAAATCCGGCCAACACACGCAAGCCGCCACCACCGGACCACACCAAGGACCTCGGCCGGCTTCATCAAATCCGGCAATCAGTCCATTTAAGTTCAGTGATTTTTCTATATTAAAATCGGGCATTTATTATCCTTTGTAGCCCAAACGAGCGCACACATCATCATAACTCATCACGTGTTTAATCGGCCCTAACGACGCCAAAGTCGGACGGGTAGTAAAAATTCTGTCCGCCACTTTGTCCAAATCCGCCGTTGTAATTGAGGCAATATCGGCAATAATTTCTTCTTTCGGCACCACTCGTCCGTGGACAATCATATCCGTGGCATTCATTTCGGCATGTGTAGATATAGCCTCGGCATTCATTAACAATCTGGCCTTTAATCTATTTTTTGCCCGAGTTAATTCCGTATCGGTAATCGTTCCTTTTAATTTTAAAATTTCATCACACAATACCGGCATTAATTCGGCCACTTCTTTTTCGCCAGTTCCGGCATAAATGGCAAAAGTTCCCGCATCGGATTCAGGAATATTAAACGAAGAAATCGTATAGACTAAGCCCCGTTTTTCACGAATTTCTTGGAACAATCTGGAAGACATACCGCCCCCTAAAATAGCGGACATCAAACGGGTCGCATAATAATCTTTATCCGTGTAGGAGATACCGTTAAAGCCCAAAATCAAATTAACTTGCTCATTGGCCTTATCCACACGTTTATCACCCCCAACGTAATGAGCCGGCTCTGCCCCTTTAACCGCATGATTACCAATACCGGCAAACGCCGTTTCACACATTGCCTTAAACGCATCGGCATCAAAATTACCCGACGCACTGATAATCATTCTATCGGCAATATATTGCGTATGCATATAATCCAATAATTGCTGGGAAGTAATAGACCGCACAATGTCGCATGTTCCGGCAATAGACCGTCCTAAAGCTTGATTCGGAAAGGCCGTTTCGGACATATAGTCAAAAACCATTTCATCCGGTGTATCATTTTGCATATTGATTTCTTGGCAAATGACACCTTTTTCCTTTTCCAATTCTCCGGCATCCATTTGAGAGTTTTGCAAAATATCGGCAATGATATCTAACCCCAAAGCCAAATCTTCCTTTAATACCTTAACGTAATAGGCTGTCATTTCCTTACCCGTATAGGCATTAATAATCCCACCCACATTTTCAATTTCTTCGGAAATTTGCAAAGCCGATCGTTTCAACGTCCCTTTAAAGGCCATATGTTCCAATACGTGAGAAATTCCGTTGATTTCGGGGCTTTCATATCTGGCACCGACAGACACCCATACACCCAAAGAAACCGTATCACTATTAGAATCCGTATCCGTTACAAGACGCATACCATTTGATAATTTTGAAACTGACAACATATTTTAAATCCTTATACTTAACCTTGCCGCCAAAGCAGCATTTATACTATCTACACTTTCGTCTTAAAACAAGGGTTCTTCTAACCAAAATACCTTGCTGGCTTTATCCATCCAACGTTTCCATCTTTGAGAAAAAGATTCTTCTGTTTTTTGGAGTTCAACACGCACTGGTTCAGCTGCCGGTTCAACAGTCACGGTTTCAACTGCTACCTCAACATTTTTCGGAACGTCTCTTGTTTCCACGGTCTCTGCCACTTTTGTTGCAACCGGAACGTTAACAACGGTTCCATCCGCGTTAATACGCGTAATGGTTGTGGTTTGCGTAGTCACAGTCTGCTTCTTTTTTTGTGGCACAGATTGAGATTGTTCTACCGGCTTCTCCTCTGTGTTTTTTTGATCTGGTTCTTGACAATTCATTGCGGCCACCTTACTGTCCACACGACCGCGAGCTGCCGCCGCCATCTCAGCTGCCTTTTGAGCCTCTTGTTTAGCTTTTTCGGCCTCTTGTGCTTTTTTAAGAGCATATTCATTGGTTGTTTGAGCGGCTTCTTCAGCTAATTGAATGGCCTTTTCGGCTGCGGCCTTAGCCTCTGCTTCGGCACGAGCGGCAGCATCAATAGCCAAACGAACAGCCTCATCATCCCGAATTTGTTCTATAACACACGGAGGACAAGCCTCTTCCCCTTTTTCTTGCGGAACAACGCTTTCTTCCTGAACAACAGCATTTTGCGTTTCCTCTTCTGAGACAGTCACCGGCGGAACGACTGTTAAATCAAACATACCTGAAGTCGGTTCACTAAAGCGAATCAACCCATAAGCCATCCGTTTCCCTTGCATATTACCGGATGCATCCATGACATAATATCCGCCAATTGTCGCATTTTCAAAATCAATATAATCTATGGAAAATCCCATATTAAAAACCGTCTGAGCATTGGATGTCAAAGAACACCCGAATCCGTTCAAAACCATAGAAACTTTATCAGCGGATCCAACGTTCACCTGAGCCACCGCTGTTTCGCAAGCCGGATAAGTGCCGTTTGCATCAACAGATACATCCAAAAGAGCCGATAAAGACATCACGGTTTGACTGGGCTTTACCTCCAATACATCAGCAGAATCGATACCGACATTTGCCGTCAATAAATTGGATGAAGCCGTCATTTTTAACGCTTGTTGATAACACAAATGTATCGCCGGATCTGCATCACAAAAAGTCATTTTTCGACCAACGTTTTTTGTAAATAATTCCCCCAATCGATTGTACAAATGTTCTGCTGTTACATTTTGGCCGGCCTCAATACACTCACCGGCATTACACAACATCAAGGACGCAGGAGTCGTGGCGGATACATTAACCGCATAAAATACGCCCAAAAAACCCGAAAAAAGCGACAGTTTGTTGACTTTCATATGATTGCCCCTTCAAAAGATAATACCAAATTACCCTATTTTAAGCATAAAAAAACACACGTTGCAACATTTATTTATGGTTTATGCAAAGATATCAAACCGATGAGCAGCCAATATTCCGATTGCCGCCGTTTCAGCCCGTAAAATCAAACGGCCTAAATTCAATGGAATCGCCCGTTCAGATTGCTCAAAAATCTGAATTTCTTCCGGTGTCCACCCTCCTTCGGGGCCGATAACAAAGCATACGTCAGGCTCTCTGGGCATTTTCATCGACTGTTGCCCTCGTTCAGACAAATAAACAATGGTATGTGTCATCCGAGAGGTCAAAAAGGCCTTTAACGTCATCGGCTGAGTTACTTCGGGCACATCTAAACGTTCGCACTGTTCAGACGCCTCTTTTACAATGTGCCGAGCACGTTCAATATTTAACTTGGATACAACCGTTCGGGCCGTCATCAACGGGATAATTTCACGCACGCCCAGCTCCGTTGCCTTTTGTAAAATCAAATCAAAATTATCCTTTTTAATCAAAGCAACAGCCAGTACAGCCCCTTTTGTACACTCCTGTTCCCGTATTTTTTTAACAACCGTCAAAGCCCCCCGCTTTTTGGTTAGCTCACAAATTTGAGCCACCCACTCACCATCCCGACCGTTAAAAACGGCCACTTCATCCATGACCGAGCGACGCATAACATGGTACAAATAATGAACTTGTTCTTCGGACAAACAAACCGTTGCCTTATCCGATAAATTTTCCGATACGTATAACCGAATCATGATTTCAAAAACCTTATAAAAACAGCCGTTGCATCATCTGGTGGCGGTGGCGGAGCATATGCAAAAAAAGCATTCATAATCCGAGCCATACCGGCACGCACATCCGTTTCCTTCATGGCATCGGCCACCATCTGTTCAAATCCGTCATTTCCCAAGCGCACACCTTTATCATTCGGAGCCTCCGTAAACGCATCAGAAAATAACAGTAAATTATCGTTCGGTTGAAAATCAACAACATAATCTTCATAGGATGGACGAGATGAAATACCCAACGGCAACCCCCGTGTCGTTAAACGGGTCATTTTTCCGTTTGAACACAAAAACGGCGGCGGAGAACCGGCTCCGGCGTAAGTTAACGTACGTCGTTCAACATCTATCACACCACAGAAAAACGCCGCAAATTGACCTCGAGGCAGCAAATCGTACAACTGCGCATTAACCTTTTGTAAAAAGGCAGACGGAGCCCCTATATACTTATTCATTTGTGTAATGAGTGTATGCAACCGGACCGTATTCAACGCTGCCGCCACACCATGCCCCGAAAAATCACACAAATACACTGCGATTTGGGTAGAGGAAATCGGGAAAAACTGCCAAAAATCTCCACCTAATTTTGACGATGGTTCAAAATGGTGAGCCATATCCAAATCATACCGACGTCGAATATCCGATAAAACCATTTCGGATGGCAACATGGCAATTTGAACTTTTTGAGCAGCCTGCAGCTCTTCATTTAATTGCTCAAGTTTATTTTCCAATCCCTTTACCAACTGACGATTTTGTAAATGTACTTTGACACGTGCAAAAAATTCCAACGGATTAATCGGTTTGGAAATAAAATCCGTTGCCCCAGAACTGAATGTTTTATCCCGAGTTTCCCGCGTATCGGAAGCCGTTTGAATTAACACGGGAATGTCTTTTGTCTGTGGCGTACTTTTCAAATGATGTAAAACCTCATATCCATTCATGCGAGGCATCGTAATATCTAAAATAATTAAATCCGGTCTGTTTTGAACAACCTTATTTAACCCTTCAATACCATCAACGGCCATATCAATTTTATCAATACCGACAACATTCAACAACCTGAGTATCAATGTTTGATTAGATAAATTATCCTCCATAACCAACACACGACAATCGGATAAATCCGTCATATCATCAGCGGAAAAAGATTTATCTTCATCTGAATTGATATCTTCCGTCACCTCATAATGTTCGGCTCCGTCCAACATAAAAGACAAAGTGATTTCCCGACCGAAATCGTCAATTGTACAAGAATCCGCCGTACCGGCAATCAATCTGAGTCCGCGACCGGTTTTAGCCTTTAACTCCGGCTTACGTTGCATAACGGGAGAGACGGCATATCCGGCCCCTTCATCCCGGATTTTAATTTCCAATTTTTTATCATTCCACGTGGCCCAAATACTGACGGATTTTTGGGCGTAAGCCGGATCATTTAAGCGTTCATTAAGCAATCTGGAATATTCTACAAAATCACGGGCGGACTGTCTGAGTTCACTGCCCAGCTGTAAGTTCCCATGTATCAGTCCGTTTACCAAAGCTTCATGAAGAGCCAAATGAATTTTGGCATATCGACCGGCAGAAAACTGAAGCCGATTATGCAAAGCCTGAGTAAAAATTTGAGCCACATCACATGAGAAAATAACCGGACAGGTCAACAAAAAACCAATCGAGTAATCTAAACTGTTTTTAGATTTATGCATCATAAAATCGGCAACAGATTCCGGCAACGCATTGACATCAATAATATCGGAAACGGATTTTACAAATAAAGCGTTTAATTTTTCTTCAGAAATATCCCCAACTAATACACTTAACCCTTGAGGCATTTTTTTTCGAATTTTCGGACGCAAAAAAGGATTCTTTTCTGTCGGCCACAAGGTAAAATGCCCCTTTTTTGCAAGGAGTTTCAGCTGATCAATGGAAACTGTATCACCCGTTAAATAATGCATATCATCATCCTTTTAAATTATTTTTTATTTATCATACCTCAGATACACGGGAAAAAACAAGTTGTTTTTTTTACCTATCCTTGATATACTACCCTAAAAAAGGAAAAAAACGGTGTATCAAACTCAGGAAACATTAGCAAAAGAAACCATTATTCGCTTAAAAAATGCCGGAGCAGACAGTGTTTGCCTGTGGTTGCACACTTCTCAATTAACGGCAGAAAATAAAAATATTAATAAGCTGAATATGATTGCGCATTTATTAAAACCACTGGAAAAAACAACAGTGTATCGACCGTTTTTTTTATGCAACAATGATATTTTATTAATCGGCACACCGGATTTACCTCAATCGGCAGAACCCCAAATTGAACGCATTCGACGCGTTTTAAGCGATGATACCTTTATTCAAACAGCCGGTCGGGATTTTTTTACAATCTACCCTATTTTAACCCACGCCGACTTACTGGTCAGCGCTCTAAGCTCCCATAACAGCACCCCCGTTTCGTTTGACAACACCACTGTATGGGAACAAATAACACCACGGTTAAAATCTTTATCACCGATTGATGTTTTGCGCCCCAGGACTGTTTTACACTTAACTCCTCAAGGCAAAAAAACCATTTGCCGTTTATACTTACCAAACCGCAAAAAACTGACCGAAGCGTTGCGATTACCTCCCAATGCACTCAGCGGGACCATTGGCGTGGCGTGCATTCGTCATATTTGGGAACAAAACGACAGCCTATTTCAAACCTATAATGCCAATTCCCTACCATCATTTATTTATTTTAACGTATCGGATATCATAAAAGCCGGCTTTGATTTATTCATGCAAGCGCGTACCGGAAAAACGGTTATCTGTTTGAGTGCCGAAGATATTCTGTCCGATAACCCCGATACAAACAAAGCATTAAAAAAACTACATGCCAATCGTGTCAGTTGGGCCTTAACCAGCCTCAACAGCGAAACTTGGGAATGGATAGATTACACAAAAATCAAACCGGATTTTGTATGCGTACCTTATTCTGATACAGTATCAACCGATTTACCAACCGGATTAAAAAAAGATAAAATTATTTTAACTCATATCCATTCACAAGAAAAACTGTTGGATGCTCTGCGTTTAGGGTACTCTTATTTTTCAGGCGCCGTAATTGATTTAATTTTGGGTTCGGTTTGCCAAAAACAATGCCCCTATGGAGATACGTGCGCCCCCGATTTATGTAAGCATATTTGGACAGATAAAATACCAGATACACAATGTGTTTTTTCGGATTTTCGTACAAAATTTATCTATGAAGAATGCGAGGATATATGAAAAAACCACCCATTTTAGAACATCTGCACTATATTGCAAAAAGAACCTTTAAAGGACACGCATTATTTATTGCTTTATCCAAAACGGATGAAGAGTCCTTGTATGATAAAATTATCGCTCCGGTTCGGGCGTATGAGCAAATGGAAACATGTACACGTTTTATGTTGGACAATCATGATATGGTATTATTTTTCAACAACAATAAAGCGCATCATTTAATGTTATTGGCATTAAAAATTAAGGAAATTACCGGCATTAAAGTATATGAAAAAATCGCAGAATCTTATGATTTAAAAACGGACTATGCCCGCTTACATAACCGCATATACAATTTGGTATTAACACCTCAAACAAACAAATTACATACTCTGTCCGTTATGAAAAAAATCCCACACAAACCATTCACAGCCGATAATTTAAAACAAGCATTAATGCATTTGGAGGGAACCTCATTAACACACTTAATCCGTAAACAACCGGTTCAATCTTTTGCCCCTCAAGACAACGGACGAACTCTTTTTACGGGGTGGTTTGTGGATTTAATGGATATCCGTCGTATTTTAATTCCGGATGTTGATATCTCTCAAAACAGTTTTTTTTACGGTCTGTTACGCAGTTCTGTTGAAAAAAAAGTCTTAGAAAAAATCAATACCGTTTCCAACTGGACAGGTGGCATCAACGTATCCGTTGCGCTGTTTAAAGATCCGCTGTTAAAACAATGGCTCAGCACCCATTCAGATAATCAAAAACAAAATATTTTATTTGATTTTGCATTTGACGATATTTTAATTAACATGGAAGATTATCAAAAAATCAGACAGGCCTTATCTCCTCAGGGATATCGTTTTATCATCAGATTAAATTCATCCCGTTCCTGTCTGAATATGAAACCGTTACCGGCTGATTATGTTAAAATACCCGCTGACCTTTTAATCGAAACACAATCCCAAATACCGGACACCAATGATATTATCATAACGGGAGTTCGTGACAAAGACATATACCACACATTACTTCAAATGAACATTTTTCAAATGCAAGGTTTAAAAGGAACGTTGGCCGATAACGTATAAAAAATGGCTTGCCATTTGATAGAAAATCGTGTATAGTTATCCCAAGTTTAACCAAAAACAAAAGGATAAAATGATGAAGAAAATCAATCCGGTAATGATTTCCGGCAAAGAGGTTATTCCCTTAATTGAAGGCGGCAAAGGTGTTGCCGTATCCGACGGACGTTCTTCCGGTGCTTGGGCAGCAGCCGGTGCAGTCGGAACTATTTCCGGTGTGTTTGCCGATGTTATTGATGACGAAGGACGTGTCGTACCGAAAGTTTACACACGTAAAGCTCGTCAAGATCGCCATAATGAACTGATTGAAATGTCTATTAGGGGCGGCATTTGTCAAGCTAAAATCGCTCATGAAATTTCCGGTGGAAAAGGTCGAATCCACATGAATGTGTTGTGGGAAATGGGCGGCAGTATTCCAATTTTAGAAGGGGTCATGAACTCTTGCGAAAATATGGTTGCCCGCATGAAGGAAAAAGCACCCGAAAAATATCATGAAAAAATTGAAGCCGCTGGTGAAAAATTCCAACAAACATTGGGGGCATTACGCTTTAACGTACAAAAACGCATGAACGATGCCATTCCAGTTGTTGACGGCATGATGGGCGAAATTAAAAACCTCATTCACGGGGTAACCTGCGGGGCCGGTATGCCATATAAATTGGCGGAAATAGCGGCAAAATACGGTATTTATTATTATCCGATTGTGTCATCGGCTCGTGCTTTCCGTGCTTTATGGTTGCGTTCCTACAAAAACTGCGCCGATTTACTTGGCGGTGTTGTTTATGAAGATCCATGGTTGGCCGGTGGTCATAATGGTCTGTCCAATTCCGAAGACCCGACAAAACCACAACGTCCATACGAACGTTTGGTGGAATTACGTACCTTGATGAATTCATTGAATTTAAATCACGTGCCAATTATTTTGGCCGGTGGTGTATGGAATTTATCCGAATTTGATGAGTATATTGATAATCCGGAAATCGGTCCGTTGGCTTTCCAATTGGGTACCCGTCCGTTATTAACGGTTGAAAGTCCGGTGGCCAAGGCTTGGCAAGGATGTTTAAGAGGCCTCAAAAAAGGTGATGTTGTGTTGCAACAATTCTCTCCGACCGGTTTTTATTCTTCGGCCGTTCGCAACAAATTTATGGATAATCTGTTTGCCAGAAAAGACACCGAAATGCCCTATTTGGAAAAACCGGAAACCATTTTTGTGCGTCCGTTTAAACTCAGCGAATCTCAAACGGTTTACATTACAGACCACGATTTAAAACGTGCTGAAAGCTACATTAAGGATGGTCGTAACGTTGTGTTAAAAACACCGGAAAAATCCATTATCTTTGTAACCCCAGAAACAAATGCTCAGATTAAAGAAGACCGTGCCAACTGCGTTGGATGTTTGTCCGCTTGTGCGTTTTCGGCTTGGTCTCAAGCCAATGGTCATTTAGACAGATTACCGGATCCACGGTCTTTCTGTATCAATAAAACATTGAATGCCATTGCCCATGGGGAAAGCATTGATAATAACTTAATGTTTGCCGGACACAGCGCCTATCGTTTCGGTACCGATCCGATGTACCAAAACGGATATATTCCGACAGTACAAGAACTGGTTGATGCTCTGCTCAGCGGTAAATAAATTTACGTTAAACTTTCTTATTACCCGTCTTGCATTGACGGGTAATTTTTTATACCCCGAAAAACAGCAACGAAACCGGTAGTTTGTTCAATATAAAAACCACCGGCCAATCCGGTGTTTTTTTTGAGGGTTAGGTAATTTCTGTAATCGCACGAATATTCCCATTACGATTAATTTGAACAACCCTGAGTTTATCCCGCATTTCTTTGAGTGTTTTTTCCCGATCCGTTGTCGGATACGAGTGTAAAATACGCCCCAAAAAGGCTTTATATGCAGCCTCAGGATTTTCGGCGTGAATGGTTGCAAAACAGTTCTTATGACCAGACCCCATTAATTCCCATAAAGCACCGGCATTAGATGTGGAAATTTCACCTCCAATAATCGCATCCGGTGTAAAACGAACAGCAAGGTCAATCACCTGACGATAGTCAAATTTATTCGTTAATTGAGTACGCGGTAACACAATATGTACACGATTTTTTTGGGGAACAATTAATTCTCGCGTATCTTCAATTGTTAAAATACGTTCATGTTCATCTAATAATGTGATTAAGTTATTTAAAAATGTCGTTTTACCGGTAGCCGTTGCACCGCTGACCAAAATATGATCCCCACGGCGAATAGACAACAATAACCGTTCATACGGATCATCCGGATCTTCCACATTCTGTAGCTTATTCAACCGTTTTAAACGACCGCCTTTTTCAAGACCGAAATCACTCATATTAATAGATAAACTTTCGCTATACACACGAATAGCCAAAGCAACACCGCCCAAGATTTCATCCGTTGTGTCATACTGAACGTTTTTACCCAAAATACCGGAAAAACGGTGTCCCCCCGGTAATGTAGCATAAACGGTCGGCGTTCCCGCCATCGGATCGAACATGAAATC
>JAEIGA010014008.1_pt1 | contig 12192 bp, 3 predicted proteins | sample 9270691 | NCBI WGS metagenome assembly JAEIGA01 (sample SAMN17057246, study PRJNA624740) | gut metagenome | biome: biome; isolation source: fecal sample | host: Bos grunniens | place: China: Xizang | collected 2019
TGCTGAGATTCGAAATGTGATTCGTATCCTTTCTCGTAAGACAAAGAATAATCCGGTTCTGATTGGGGAACCAGGTGTTGGGAAAACAGCAGTTGCTGAAGGTCTGGCTCAGAGAATCGTCAAAGGAGATGTTCCAGAAGGACTGAAAGATAAAACAATTTTTTCGTTGGATATGGGAGCACTTGTAGCAGGCGCCAAGTATCGTGGAGAGTTTGAAGAACGTCTGAAAGCAGTTCTGGAAGAAGTGAAGAATAGTGATGGACATATCATTTTGTTTATCGATGAACTTCATACGATTGTAGGTGCTGGAAAGACGGATGGAGCCATGGATGCAGGCAATATGTTAAAGCCAATGCTTGCAAGAGGAGAACTTCATTGTATCGGTGCTACGACTTTGGATGAATATCGTCAGTATATTGAAAAAGATGCAGCGTTGGAACGTCGTTTCCAGCCGGTTTTAGTCGATGAGCCAACGGTAGAAGATGCTATTTCTATTTTACGTGGATTAAAAGAAAGATATGAAGTATTTCATGGAGTAAAAATTACAGATAGTGCATTGGTGGCAGCAGCTACGTTATCTAATCGTTATATTTCGGATAGATTTCTTCCAGACAAGGCTATCGACCTTGTGGATGAAGCTTGTGCATTGATTAAGACGGAACTGGATTCCATGCCGACAGAGCTGGATGAACTGAATCGAAGAATTATGCAGCTTGAGATTGAAGAGACTGCATTGAAAAAAGAAGATGACAGATTAAGCAAAGAGAGACTGGAGCATCTGCAGCAGGAACTGGCAGAACTGCGAGAAGATTTTGCAGGGAAAAAGGCACAGTGGGATAACGAAAAAGGCAGTGTAGAACGTCTTCAGAAACTTCGTGAAGAGATTGAACAGGTCAATAAAGATATACAAAAAGCACAGCAGTCATATGATCTGAATAAGGCAGCAGAGCTTCAGTATGGAAAACTTCCTGAACTTCAGAAGCAGCTGCAGAAGATGGAAGAAGAAACAAAAGATGAGAATCTTACTCTGGTACATGAGTGTGTAACAGAAGAAGAGATTGGAAAGATCGTCTCACGATGGACTGGAATTCCAGTTGCAAAACTTAACGAAAGTGAAAGAAGTAAAACATTGCACCTGGCGGATGAACTTCACAAGAGAGTGATTGGACAGGATGAAGGTGTGAATCTGGTCACAGAAGCGATTATTCGTTCCAAAGCTGGAATCAAAGATCCTTCGAAACCAATTGGATCCTTCCTGTTCTTAGGTCCAACAGGGGTAGGAAAGACAGAACTTGCAAAAGCATTAGCAGAAAGCTTATTTGACGATGAGAACAATATGGTTCGTATCGATATGAGTGAATATATGGAAAAATATTCTGTTTCCCGTTTGATCGGAGCTCCTCCAGGATATGTAGGATATGATGAAGGCGGTCAGTTAACAGAAGCGGTACGTAGAAAACCATATTCAGTAGTTCTTTTTGATGAAGTGGAAAAAGCACATCCAGACGTGTTCAATGTATTGTTACAGGTATTGGATGATGGACGAATTACAGATTCGCAGGGACGAACAGTAGACTTTAAGAACACTATTTTGATTATGACATCAAATATTGGTTCCGCTTATCTTTTAGATGGAATTGATGAAAATGGTGAGATTATGGAAACAGCTGAAAAGATGGTGATGCAGGAACTTCGCTCTCGTTTCAGACCTGAATTTTTGAACCGTTTAGATGAAACAATCATGTTCAAGCCACTTACAAAGAAAGATATTGGTGAAATTGTAAACTTGTTAGTTGCGGACATTAACAAACGATTGGCTGAAAGAGAACTTTCTATAGAATTAACAGAAGAAGCGAAAGCATTGATCATAGAAGGCGGATATGAGCCGATGTATGGTGCAAGACCGTTAAAAAGATATCTTCAGAAACATGTGGAGACATTAGCAGCAAGACAGATTCTTGCAGGGAATGTGGGAACTGGAGATGTAATCTTGATTGCTGTGGAAGATGAAAAATTAATGGCAAAATGTAAATAAGATATTAAACGCAAGGGCTTCAGAAGCTATGAACTTCTGGAGCCTTTTCAACATTTTTCATGATTTTGGCAACCTTTAGGTATAGAAAAACAGATTAAAATAAGTAATAATAATTTTATGAAAATACAAAAGGACAAGGAGAGTAAATTATGAATGCAAATGTTTATACATCATTTTACCTTGGGACTCCAGATTATGTAACAATTGGAACAGAAACAGATACATATGTGTCGGATACAAAAAGCGCGATTGTGGAATTTGGCAGCACAAAGGTAGAATACATTTTAAGTGAAAATCAGGAGGATGTACTTCTGACTTCTGACGATGCAGTGAAGTTTGTTAAACTCCGCTGGGAATATAAACTTCCAAAGAAAGCGAGATATCTTGCAGATGCATGGGAGAGAGGGTATGGAGAGTTAGAGTGGAAAGGGTTTAGCGGAAGCAGATTCTTCCCATGGTATTTCCTTTCAAATTTAGAAGGTAACGTAAAAGGGATTGGAGTAAAGGTTCGCCCTGCTTCTATGTGTTACTGGCATGTGGATCCAAAAGGAATCACCTTGTATATGGATGTGCGTTGTGGAGGAGCAGGAGTTCTTCTTCAGGGAAGAACAATCAAAATGGCTGAAATCGTAACATTAGAATCAGATGCTGTGAATACATTTACATTTGCACAGGAATTTTGTCGTAAGATGTGTGAAGATCCTATTTTCCCAGATTATCCAGTATACGGAAGCAACAACTGGTATTACGCATATGGGGAAAGTTCTGCAGAACAGATTATTAAAGATACAGATTATGTTCTTGCCATGACAAAGGGTGCTGAAAACCCACCTTACATGGTAATTGACGACTGTTGGCAGGAACATCATCGTCTGAATGATTATAATGGCGGTCCATGGACAAAAGGAAATGAAAAATTCCCAGACATGAAAGCATTGGCAGAACGTTTAGTAGAAAAAGGAGTGCGTCCAGGAATCTGGATGAGACTTTTATTAAATGAAGATGAAAATATTCCTGATGAATGGAGAATTTCACATAATGGCTGTCTGGATCCATCTCATCCTGATGCATTAGAATACATCCGTCAGGATGTGAAGAGAATCTGTGACTGGGGATATACATTGATCAAGCATGATTTCTCTACATTTGACTTGTTTGGAAAATGGGGATTTGAAATGAATCCACTTATAACAGTAGATGGATGGCATTTCTTTGACAGAAGTAAAACTAGTGCTGAGATTGTAATCTCACTTTATGAAGCTATTTATGAAGCATCTCGCGGCAATGATGCGATCATCATTGGATGTAATACAATGGGACATTTGGGTGCAGGACTTATGCAGGTAAATCGTACAGGAGATGATGTGAGTGGATTCTTCTGGGAAAGAACACGTAAAATGGGAGTAAATACTCTTGCATTCCGTCTTCCACAGCATGATACGTTCTATCATGTAGATGCAGACTGTGTTGGTATTACAGGAGCGATTCCTTGGAAATTGAACCGCCAGTGGGCAGATGCTGTTGCACAGAGCGGTTCACCATTATTTGTGTCTGCAAAACCAGGTGTTCTGACAAAGGAAGAGGATGAAGAACTTCGTCAGATTATGCTTATGGCTTCAGAACAGAAGAATCATAAAGTTCCTTTAGATTGGGACGATACAGACTGTCCAGAAGTATGGGGCGAAGGTGACGACGTTATTTCTTATGACTGGTATGAAGAAGCCGGTGCGACTTTAGCAGGTGGAGCAGGCAAATACTCTGTATACATTCCAATTCACGGAAACGAATAAATGGAGTGCAGGAATATGAAGAAAGTTATTTTCCACATTGATGTAAATTCAGCATATCTGAGCTGGACGGCAATTGAACAACTGAAAAATGGTGAGGAAGTGGACATTCGAGAAATTCCTGCAATCATTGGCGGAGATAAGCAGTCGCGACACGGCGTCGTATTGGCCAAGTCTATTTCGGCTAAGAAATACGGTATTCGTACTGGAGAACCGGTGGTAAATGCTTTGAAAAAATGTCCGGTATTACATATGGAACCACCAGATCATCGGCTGTATAGTGAGTATAGCCGAAAGATGATGGAGTTTCTGCATACATATACTCCTGACATTGAACAGGTGAGTGTGGATGAATGTTTTTTAGATTTTACAGGAATCTCACATCAGTTTGTCTCACCAATTGATGGTGCGATAGAAATAAAAAACAAGATAAAAGAAATGTTTGGATTTACTGTAAATGTTGGGATTTCATGTAATAAGCTTCTGGCGAAAATGGCATCGGACTTTGAAAAGCCGGATAAAGTGCACACTTTATTCCCAGAAGAGATTCAGTTGAAAATGTGGCCGTTACCAGTTTCTGAACTTTATATGGCTGGGAAGTCTAGTGTGGAAACTTTAAAGAAATTGGAAATTCGCACTATTGGTGATTTGGCACAAACGGATCCAAAGATTTTAGAACTGCATTTGAAAAGCCATGGAAGAACCCTTTGGGAATTTGCCAATGGAAAAGGTGATGATGTGGTTTCCAACGAACCGGAAGAAGCAAAAGGAATCGGAAACTCTACCACACTTCCGAAAGATCTCATCAGTCGTGAAGAGGCTGCAAAAGTGTATCTGATGCTGGCAGAAAGTGTAGGGAAAAGACTTCGAAAAGCGGGTCAGAAAGCAGGAATGGTCAGTGCAGAAATCCGATATCATACATTTGAAAATGTATCCCATCAAAAACAACTTGCAAAAAACACCAACAATGATATGGACATTTACCATGCGGCGATGGAGCTTTTTGATGAATTGTGGGATGGAAGACCGATTCGACTTTTGGGAATCAGAAGTTCGAAGCTGGTAGGAGAAGAAGAACCAGAGCAGCTTTCCATTTTTGATTTTACATTTCCAAAGAAACATGAAGAAAAGCCTCAGGTGAATACTGAAAAACAGGAAAAGCTCAACAAAGCTTTGGATGCTATTAAAAAGAAATATGGAGAAGATGCGGTGAAAAGAGGCTCCTTGATGGATGCAGACTTTTAATTGACAATCGAAAAAGAAATCGATATAATGAATAAGGCAAAGAGCGGTTGCGAATTATATTTTTATAGTTTGTAACCGCTTTTTTTGGATTTATAATTTACAATTATATTTCTATAGATACTATATAGTTTACTTGGAGGTTTCTTTATGAAAAAGATTAATTGGAAAGAATTTTGGGTCGATCTAGGAATTGATGTTGTTGGTTCTATATTGATCGCTGTCGGGGTCTATAATTTTGCCATGTATGCAGATTTCCCAGTGGCAGGTTTCTCTGGAATTGCGATTATTATGTATCATTTGTTCGGACTTCCTGTTGGTATTGGAACGATTCTTCTTAATATTCCCGTTTCCGTTTTCTGTTATAAATTCCTTGGGAAAACATTTTTTATTAAGTCAGTAAAGTCTATGGTGATTTCATCATTGTTTATTGACTACGTTGCACCTTTGTTTCCAGCGTATGAAGGAAGCAGATTGTTAGCAGCTCTTTGTATGGGAGTTTTGTGCGGTGCAGGATATGCGATGATTTTCATGCGTGGTTCTTCTACAGGTGGTCAGGATTTTATTACAGTAGCACTTAAGAAAATTAATCCGCATATGTCGCTTGGAACGATTACATTTGGGTTTGATATTTCTACTATTCTTTTGGGAAGTCTGACTGTATTTAGAGATATTGACGGTTTTATTTATGGTGTGATAGTAACGTATTTGATGGCATATGTAATGGACCGTATTATGTATGGTATTGACAAGGGTAAGATGACACTAATCGTTACAGAACATGGAGATGAGATTGCGAAGGTAATCGATGCTTATACAGGTCGAGGAGCTACGATTCTTCATGGAGAGGGAAGCTATTCAAAGAGAAAAAAAGATATTATTATGTGCGCATGTAATAATAAACAGATGTATACGATTAAGAAAATGGCTCATGAAATTGATCCAAAAGCGTTTACGGTTATTATGGAATCCAATGAAGTTGTTGGTGAAGGATTTAAAGAAACGATTAGTTAAAAATAAGGCTGAGTGTTTAAACACTCAGCCTTATTTTTAACTAATCGTTTCTTTAAATCCTTCACCAACAACTTCATTGGATTCCATAATAACCGTAAACGCTTTTGGATCAATTTCATGAGCCATTTTCTTAATCGTATACATCTGTTTATTATTACATGCGCACATAATAATATCTTTTTTTCTCTTTGAATAGCTTCCCTCTCCATGAAGAATCGTAGCTCCTCGACCTGTATAAGCATCGATTACCTTCGCAATCTCATCTCCATGTTCTGTAACGATTAGTGTCATCTTACCCTTGTCAATACCATACATAATACGGTCCATTACATATGCCATCAAATACGTTACTATCACACCATAAATAAAACCGTCAATATCTCTAAATACAGTCAGACTTCCCAAAAGAATAGTAGAAATATCAAACCCAAATGTAATCGTTCCAAGCGACATATGCGGATTAATTTTCTTAAGTGCTACTGTAATAAAATCCTGACCACCTGTAGAAGAACCACGCATGAAAATCATCGCATATCCTGCACCGCACAAAACTCCCATACAAAGAGCTGCTAACAATCTGCTTCCTTCATACGCTGGAAACAAAGGTGCAACGTAGTCAATAAACAATGATGAAATCACCATAGACTTTACTGACTTAATAAAAAATGTTTTCCCAAGGAATTTATAACAGAAAACGGAAACGGGAATATTAAGAAGAATCGTTCCAATACCAACAGGAAGTCCGAACAAATGATACATAATAATCGCAATTCCAGAGAAACCTGCCACTGGGAAATCTGCATACATGGCAAAATTATAGACCCCGACAGCGATCAATATAGAACCAACAACATCAATTCCTAGATCGACCCAAAATTCTTTCCAATTAATCTTTTTCATAAAGAAACCTCCAAGTAAACTATATAGTATCTATAGAAATATAATTGTAAATTATAAATCCAAAAAAAGCGGTTACAAACTATAAAAATATAATTCGCAACCGCTCTTTGCCTTATTCATTATATCGATTTCTTTTTCGATTGTCAATTAAAAGTCTGCATCCATCAAGGAGCCTCTTTTCACCGCATCTTCTCCATATTTCTTTTTAATAGCATCCAAAGCTTTGTTGAGCTTTTCCTGTTTTTCAGTATTCACCTGAGGCTTTTCTTCATGTTTCTTTGGAAATGTAAAATCAAAAATGGAAAGCTGCTCTGGTTCTTCTTCTCCTACCAGCTTCGAACTTCTGATTCCCAAAAGTCGAATCGGTCTTCCATCCCACAATTCATCAAAAAGCTCCATCGCCGCATGGTAAATGTCCATATCATTGTTGGTGTTTTTTGCAAGTTGTTTTTGATGGGATACATTTTCAAATGTATGATATCGGATTTCTGCACTGACCATTCCTGCTTTCTGACCCGCTTTTCGAAGTCTTTTCCCTACACTTTCTGCCAGCATCAGATACACTTTTGCAGCCTCTTCACGACTGATGAGATCTTTCGGAAGTGTGGTAGAGTTTCCGATTCCTTTTGCTTCTTCCGGTTCGTTGGAAACCACATCATCACCTTTTCCATTGGCAAATTCCCAAAGGGTTCTTCCATGGCTTTTCAAATGCAGTTCTAAAATCTTTGGATCCGTTTGTGCCAAATCACCAATAGTGCGAATTTCCAATTTCTTTAAAGTTTCCACACTAGACTTCCCAGCCATATAAAGTTCAGAAACTGGTAACGGCCACATTTTCAACTGAATCTCTTCTGGGAATAAAGTGTGCACTTTATCCGGCTTTTCAAAGTCCGATGCCATTTTCGCCAGAAGCTTATTACATGAAATCCCAACATTTACAGTAAATCCAAACATTTCTTTTATCTTGTTTTTTATTTCTATCGCACCATCAATTGGTGAGACAAACTGATGTGAGATTCCTGTAAAATCTAAAAAACATTCATCCACACTCACCTGTTCAATGTCAGGAGTATATGTATGCAGAAACTCCATCATCTTTCGGCTATACTCACTATACAGCCGATGATCTGGTGGTTCCATATGTAATACCGGACATTTTTTCAAAGCATTTACCACCGGTTCTCCAGTACGAATACCGTATTTCTTAGCCGAAATAGACTTGGCCAATACGACGCCGTGTCGCGACTGCTTATCTCCGCCAATGATTGCAGGAATTTCTCGAATGTCCACTTCCTCACCATTTTTCAGTTGTTCAATTGCCGTCCAGCTCAGATATGCTGAATTTACATCAATGTGGAAAATAACTTTCTTCATATTCCTGCACTCCATTTATTCGTTTCCGTGAATTGGAATGTATACAGAGTATTTGCCTGCTCCACCTGCTAAAGTCGCACCGGCTTCTTCATACCAGTCATAAGAAATAACGTCGTCACCTTCGCCCCATACTTCTGGACAGTCTGTATCGTCCCAATCTAAAGGAACTTTATGATTCTTCTGTTCTGAAGCCATAAGCATAATCTGACGAAGTTCTTCATCCTCTTCCTTTGTCAGAACACCTGGTTTTGCAGACACAAATAATGGTGAACCGCTCTGTGCAACAGCATCTGCCCACTGGCGGTTCAATTTCCAAGGAATCGCTCCTGTAATACCAACACAGTCTGCATCTACATGATAGAACGTATCATGCTGTGGAAGACGGAATGCAAGAGTATTTACTCCCATTTTACGTGTTCTTTCCCAGAAGAATCCACTCACATCATCTCCTGTACGATTTACCTGCATAAGTCCTGCACCCAAATGTCCCATTGTATTACATCCAATGATGATCGCATCATTGCCGCGAGATGCTTCATAAATAGCTTCATAAAGTGAGATTACAATCTCAGCACTAGTTTTACTTCTGTCAAAGAAATGCCATCCATCTACTGTTATAAGTGGATTCATTTCAAATCCCCATTTTCCAAACAAGTCAAATGTAGAGAAATCATGCTTGATCAATGTATATCCCCAGTCACAGATTCTCTTCACATCCTGACGGATGTATTCTAATGCATCAGGATGAGATGGATCCAGACAGCCATTATGTGAAATTCTCCATTCATCAGGAATATTTTCATCTTCATTTAATAAAAGTCTCATCCAGATTCCTGGACGCACTCCTTTTTCTACTAAACGTTCTGCCAATGCTTTCATGTCTGGGAATTTTTCATTTCCTTTTGTCCATGGACCGCCATTATAATCATTCAGACGATGATGTTCCTGCCAACAGTCGTCAATTACCATGTAAGGTGGGTTTTCAGCACCCTTTGTCATGGCAAGAACATAATCTGTATCTTTAATAATCTGTTCTGCAGAACTTTCCCCATATGCGTAATACCAGTTGTTGCTTCCGTATACTGGATAATCTGGGAAAATAGGATCTTCACACATCTTACGACAAAATTCCTGTGCAAATGTAAATGTATTCACAGCATCTGATTCTAATGTTACGATTTCAGCCATTTTGATTGTTCTTCCCTGAAGAAGAACTCCTGCTCCTCCACAACGCACATCCATATACAAGGTGATTCCTTTTGGATCCACATGCCAGTAACACATAGAAGCAGGGCGAACCTTTACTCCAATCCCTTTTACGTTACCTTCTAAATTTGAAAGGAAATACCATGGGAAGAATCTGCTTCCGCTAAACCCTTTCCACTCTAACTCTCCATACCCTCTCTCCCATGCATCTGCAAGATATCTCGCTTTCTTTGGAAGTTTATATTCCCAGCGGAGTTTAACAAACTTCACTGCATCGTCAGAAGTCAGAAGTACATCCTCCTGATTTTCACTTAAAATGTATTCTACCTTTGTGCTGCCAAATTCCACAATCGCGCTTTTTGTATCCGACACATATGTATCTGTTTCTGTTCCAATTGTTACATAATCTGGAGTCCCAAGGTAAAATGATGTATAAACATTTGCATTCATAATTTACTCTCCTTGTCCTTTTGTATTTTCATAAAATTATTATTACTTATTTTAATCTGTTTTTCTATACCTAAAGGTTGCCAAAATCATGAAAAATGTTGAAAAGGCTCCAGAAGTTCATAGCTTCTGAAGCCCTTGCGTTTAATATCTTATTTACATTTTGCCATTAATTTTTCATCTTCCACAGCAATCAAGATTACATCTCCAGTTCCCACATTCCCTGCAAGAATCTGTCTTGCTGCTAATGTCTCCACATGTTTCTGAAGATATCTTTTTAACGGTCTTGCACCATACATCGGCTCATATCCGCCTTCTATGATCAATGCTTTCGCTTCTTCTGTTAATTCTATAGAAAGTTCTCTTTCAGCCAATCGTTTGTTAATGTCCGCAACTAACAAGTTTACAATTTCACCAATATCTTTCTTTGTAAGTGGCTTGAACATGATTGTTTCATCTAAACGGTTCAAAAATTCAGGTCTGAAACGAGAGCGAAGTTCCTGCATCACCATCTTTTCAGCTGTTTCCATAATCTCACCATTTTCATCAATTCCATCTAAAAGATAAGCGGAACCAATATTTGATGTCATAATCAAAATAGTGTTCTTAAAGTCTACTGTTCGTCCCTGCGAATCTGTAATTCGTCCATCATCCAATACCTGTAACAATACATTGAACACGTCTGGATGTGCTTTTTCCACTTCATCAAAAAGAACTACTGAATATGGTTTTCTACGTACCGCTTCTGTTAACTGACCGCCTTCATCATATCCTACATATCCTGGAGGAGCTCCGATCAAACGGGAAACAGAATATTTTTCCATATATTCACTCATATCGATACGAACCATATTGTTCTCATCGTCAAATAAGCTTTCTGCTAATGCTTTTGCAAGTTCTGTCTTTCCTACCCCTGTTGGACCTAAGAACAGGAAGGATCCAATTGGTTTCGAAGGATCTTTGATTCCAGCTTTGGAACGAATAATCGCTTCTGTGACCAGATTCACACCTTCATCCTGTCCAATCACTCTCTTGTGAAGTTCATCCGCCAGGTGCAATGTTTTACTTCTTTCACTTTCGTTAAGTTTTGCAACTGGAATTCCAGTCCATCGTGAGACGATCTTTCCAATCTCTTCTTCTGTTACACACTCATGTACCAGAGTAAGATTCTCATCTTTTGTTTCTTCTTCCATCTTCTGCAGCTGCTTCTGAAGTTCAGGAAGTTTTCCATACTGAAGCTCTGCTGCCTTATTCAGATCATATGACTGCTGTGCTTTTTGTATATCTTTATTGACCTGTTCAATCTCTTCACGAAGTTTCTGAAGACGTTCTACACTGCCTTTTTCGTTATCCCACTGTGCCTTTTTCCCTGCAAAATCTTCTCGCAGTTCTGCCAGTTCCTGCTGCAGATGCTCCAGTCTCTCTTTGCTTAATCTGTCATCTTCTTTTTTCAATGCAGTCTCTTCAATCTCAAGCTGCATAATTCTTCGATTCAGTTCATCCAGCTCTGTCGGCATGGAATCCAGTTCCGTCTTAATCAATGCACAAGCTTCATCCACAAGGTCGATAGCCTTGTCTGGAAGAAATCTATCCGAAATATAACGATTAGATAACGTAGCTGCTGCCACCAATGCACTATCTGTAATTTTTACTCCATGAAATACTTCATATCTTTCTTTTAATCCACGTAAAATAGAAATAGCATCTTCTACCGTTGGCTCATCGACTAAAACCGGCTGGAAACGACGTTCCAACGCTGCATCTTTTTCAATATACTGACGATATTCATCCAAAGTCGTAGCACCGATACAATGAAGTTCTCCTCTTGCAAGCATTGGCTTTAACATATTGCCTGCATCCATGGCTCCATCCGTCTTTCCAGCACCTACAATCGTATGAAGTTCATCGATAAACAAAATGATATGTCCATCACTATTCTTCACTTCTTCCAGAACTGCTTTCAGACGTTCTTCAAACTCTCCACGATACTTGGCGCCTGCTACAAGTGCTCCCATATCCAACGAAAAAATTGTTTTATCTTTCAGTCCTTCTGGAACATCTCCTTTGACGATTCTCTGAGCCAGACCTTCAGCAACTGCTGTTTTCCCAACACCTGGTTCCCCAATCAGAACCGGATTATTCTTTGTCTTACGAGAAAGGATACGAATCACATTTCGAATCTCAGCA
>JAEIGA010014009.1_pt1 | contig 12191 bp, 12 predicted proteins | sample 9270691 | NCBI WGS metagenome assembly JAEIGA01 (sample SAMN17057246, study PRJNA624740) | gut metagenome | biome: biome; isolation source: fecal sample | host: Bos grunniens | place: China: Xizang | collected 2019
ATTTGCGTAAGCCCCTGTCGTATGATACTGCGGCGCATGCGCTTCAGCCGTGAGGACCGCGGCGCCCATACCGATTAAAAACCACAACAAGAGCGCGGTCGAACCCAGTAATTGTCCGCCAAACCAAACGCCACGCGTGAGGGGCTTCACCAATGCGATGGCCGCCGTACCATCGGTTAAGGCACGACGTAATCTACCCGCACTACCAATCACTAAGAACAATGCGAAGAGGAAAACCGTGGCCAATCCGCAATCTCGCGCTAAACGACCATCTTCTGAAAAGCGTTGAAATTGGAAGAGCGGTAAGACTAAGGTACCCATCGCAGCCGTGAGCATCACCAACAACACAGCGGGTGTGCCCAATAATTCCATGATGGAAAAGCGTGCAATTGTGAAGAGTTGGGTGATTGTAGCGCGCATAATGGAGAGGCTGGGAGTGGAGCGGAGATTACGGTTTTCGAATAATGCGTGCCCCTAAGGCTTGCAGATTTTCTTCCACACGTTCGTAACCACGATCGATGGATTCCGCATTGTGAATAATGGTTTCACCTTTTGCACAAAGGGCCGCAATGATGAGTGCGATGCCGGCGCGGATGTCTGGGCTTGAAACAACGCCGCCGTGTAGATTGGTGGGGCCTGTTACAACGGCACGGTGGGGATCACACTGCACAATGCGAGCACCCATTCCAATCAAGTGATCAACAAAGTAAAGGCGGCTTTCAAACATCTTTTCAAAGAAGAGCTCGGTTCCACGCGTTTGCGTAGCAAGCACGATGAGCACGCTTAAGAGGTCGGAGGGGGTCAACGGCCAAGGACCATCTTCAATCTTAGGGATTGCTTTACCTAAATCATAGGTCGTGCGCAACTTCTGATTCGGCGGAAGGTAGAGCGTACGTGTGGCGCCATCCACCGTCCACGTCACCCCAAATTTACGGAAAACAGGCAATAAGATGTCCATGTCTTCCTTCTCGATGCCCTTTAAGGTGAGCTCACCCTTTGTGACAAGTGCCGCAACGATATAGCTGGCCGCTTCAATGGCATCTCCGCCAACGCGGAAGGTGCCGCCAGTGAGGCGTTCTACACCATGGATGATGAGGCGGTTGGTGCTAATGCCGTCAATTTGTGCACCCATTGCGACCAACATATTGCAGAGATTTTGGATATGCGGTTCGCAAGCAACATTGTAGAGTGTGGTTTTACCTTTTGCCAAAACGGCCGCCATGACCAGGTTTTCCGTGGCCATAACAGAGGTTTCATCAAGGACAAAGTGTGTTCCGATGAGGGGGCCATTGCTGGCAAGCGTAATGGCACCAGAGTGTTTAAAGGTGGTTTTTGCACCCATTGCGCGAAAGCCATTGACATGTGTGTCTAAACGCCGACGGCCAATACTATCTCCGCCTGGGGCGCCGCCGAGTAGAATTTTGCCACACCGTGCAAGGCAGGGGCCCGCAAAGAGAAAGGAGGTGCGGATGCTCGTGCAAACTTTTGCAGAAATGGTCATCGCAGGATTGAGCGTGCTCGCATCAATGGTGAGGCGATGATCGGCAGGAGAACCCTCGACAACGGCGCCGAGTTCTTTGAGCCCCTCAACCATTTTACGGACATCAAGGATGTCGGGAACATTTTCAAGCGTGACGGGTTCAGAGGCAAGGAGGGTGGCCGCCAACATGGGGAGCGCAGCATTCTTATTGCCAGGGACTTGGTGTGTCCCTGAGATGCGTGTGCCACCTTTGATGATAAATCTGGACATGGGGAAACTTTCAGAAAGGGATTTAGTCAACAGGCTGTAAGCGAGTCTTCAACAGTTTGAGCGCATCCCAGTTTTCCTTCTTTAAAGGACGGGCAAGTAAATCGTCTAACATGAGGATGCGCATGGGATGATAAAGTTTGATCGCAGGCGTATTTGTGCCAAAAAGTAAGAGTTGTCCGACGCGACAAGACGCCGCAGAGTCCTTGGCGGTGACCGCCTTGGCGGCAACATCTCCAAGCATGACGATAACTTCAGGCTTGATGGTCAGGATTTCTTTGTGCAAAAATGCAGTACACGTTTTCAGTGCGGCCGCATCTGGGCGACCATGCACCGGGCACTTCATCACAGAGGTGATGTAGAGGTCGTTTTCGGAAAGGCCGATGGCTGCAAACATATTGCGAAGCAGTTCGCCAGCTTTACCTTCTAAACGTGACCCTTCGGCCATCGCAGAGTCGCCCGCCAAGCACGCGCCGTTTACCACCATGACGCGAGGATGATAGGTGGTGCCGTGTCCGATATAATGTTCTTCCGTGGCGTAGGGGCACCCCTGGCAAGCGCGAATGGTGGCGGTTAATTCCGCAATTGCGGCGGCACGTTCTTCAGGCGTGTCTCCCGCCTTTGCCTTGGTCGCACGCTTGGCTTGCGCAGGCGGTGGAACAGAGGGCATGGCCGGTGCTTGTGGAGCAGGCGTTGGGGTAGCCTGTGACGCAGGTGGCGCAATGAATGCTCGCCATACATCAGGTGAAACGGGTACTAATTTCGTTCCGTTTTCGCGCAAAATCGTTAAGGCTTCAATGGCAGAATCAATCGCTTGAATCGCTGGATGATCCGAAAAATCAGACGCCGGCATAACTGTGCATCCCCGAGAAAAGTTTGGAAAGGTTGATCCAAGTTACCGTGAGTAGGATAAAGAGAACGCCGACTCCCAGTAAGGTTACGCGCCATTTGCGGCGGTGTTGTAAATGAAAATAGGCGGCATAGATTAACCAAGTCGCAAGGGACCATTGTTCTTTGGGGTCCCATTGCCAGTAGGCACCCCATGCTTCATTGCCCCAATAGGAACCCAGCGCGAGCGAGAGCGAGATAAAGGCGAAGCCCCAGGCTGCATTTTCACGGGCAGCGGCCGATTGCTTGAGGCACTCTAATGCAAAGGCTCTCGTTAGGAGAACATAGGAAATCATATATCCCAAAACGTGAGGAACAAAGAGAGGGCTTTGCAATACTGGCGGCAATCGACCGATGGTGGCACTGAAAACAAATGCAAGCGGGAAGGCGACAATGAAGCAAATTGAAGCATCTAAGCGTGAGGTATCTGTTTGATCGCGCCATTTACTATAGAGCGTCATACAGGTGAGCAAGGGGGGCAACCACAAGAAGGCTTCAAAGAGATTGCGCATGGGCGGATGGTCAACCGCCATCCAACGTGTAATGAGAATCGCCACGGCCAAAGGCAAGACAGAGAACCAAAGGGGAAGGCGAATCTTTCGCGGCAGGAAGATGCAGAGCGCAGAGAGTCCTACCTGCAGATTGAGAAGCCAACCGAGCGTATCTGTTTTAAGGGTCATGGCATGACCTCCTGCGCACGAAGGCGTTGATGCCGCATGGTGGTGCGGATGGCTTGCGCAAATGCGGCTAAGATGAGGAGGGCATAGCCGCAGAAGGTGATATTTGCACCTGGATCTTTGCGCACGGTTAAGATGGTGTTGAAGACGGGTTCACCATAGTAGCCTTCAACTTGTTGGTAGGACATCTGATAGTAGGTCCAGCCCTTTCGGCGCAACGGCGCATTAACCGAGACGGTGTGCATGCCCTCAGGGAACATCAGATGGGTGATGTACTGTTGTGGCATGCCATCGGGATAGGTAGGCATTTCGAAAGAATGTAGGGCGATTCGTTCACCATCAATAACGCATTGACGATATTCAGGGGGTGCGTATGAGGCATCGGTGAAGATGATTTGGCCCTCTTTAGTGTAGCCAGCCGTAATGCCTCCACCGATGATAATGGCCATGGTGCCGAGGTGAAAAAGGGCACTTAACCAACGTTTACGAAAGAGCGCACGAAGCGTGATGCCTCCCAAGCAGACTAAAAGCGTTAATAGAATCCCATTAAGCCACTGCGACTGTAAGAGTGTGCGAGCGGAGGGAAATGCTAAAACAATTGCCATCACGCTCAAAAAGAGTAGGGTAAGCGTGGCACAGAGGGGTAAAGATTGGGAGAGTGTGTGGAGAACCTTTCGCATACATTCCATTATACCATAGGTAAAACGCAATGGGCGCTTTTGAGGAGGTGTTTGTAAGGCATGAATGCGTTAGTAGGCTTCTGCGATATCGGGTACTGCTGCCAGCAGATTTTGGGTGTAAGGATGTTGCGGATTGGCAAAGAGGGCCTTGGCATCGCCACGTTCTACGATTTCGCCTGCATTCATGACGATGAGCCGATCACAAACGGTTCGAACGACTGCAAGGTCGTGGGAGATGAGCAGGATGGTGAGGTTGCGACGCTGACGCAAATCTGCAAGGAGGTTTAGGACGCGTGCTTGCACAGAGACATCAAGCGCAGAGACGGGTTCGTCGGCAATAATCACGCGCGGATTCATCGCAAGCGCTCGTGCAATGGAGATGCGCTGACACTGACCTCCCGAGAGTTCGCGTGGATAAGCGAGCGCCACTTCAGCCGGAAGCCCCACTTCATTGAGTAGGGTAGCGATGCGTTCGGCGCGTTGTTCTTTAGGACACAGGTTGTAAACAGAGAGCACTTCTGCGAGGGTTTGCCCAATCGTCATGCGGGGATTGAGCGAGCCAACCGCATCCTGGAAGACCATCTGCACCGCATGTGAGGGGATGTCTTTAAAGGTGGCCGTACCAGAGGTGATGGGGAGCAACCCACAGAGTGCTTTGGCAATCGTGCTCTTCCCACAACCACTTTCGCCAACGATTCCGAAGAATTCGTTTTCATAGACATTAAATGACACCCCTTTAACGGCACGAAACGGAGGCTTTCCTGCGCGAGGATAGTCAATAATTAAATCAGTTACGGTGAGGATTTCGTTTTGCATGGCGTTTGTCTTTGGTCAAAATGGGGTGGGTTAGCGTCGCTTTTTCGTGCGTGTGGTTTCAAGCGAGTAGGTGATGGACTGGATGAGTTCACCAGGTCCATTTCTAAAGCGTGCCTTACGAAGCATGCGAGCGGCTTCTTTGTCTAAAACGGAGTAACCACTGCTTTGGATGACTTCGGTGGTTTCAAGGCGACCGTTTGCGTTGATGACGAGGCGTAGGGTGACGGTCCCTTCCCAACCTTGACGTCGTGCCACTTCTGGATAGGACTTTCGAAGTTGCGAGAGGTCGGTAATCATTTCTGGCTTTTCGACCCGTGCAGTTGCGCCGGAGGCTTGTTGCGGGGGCTTGGAGGAGGGGGCGGCTTCAAGGGGTTGCGCAGGGGGTAGGGTGATTTCTGGAAGGTGTTCAACTTGTTCGGGAAGCGCAGGTAAGGGAATCTCGGGCATTGGTAGACCGCTAAGGTCGGGTTGGGGCAATGCGAGGGGAGAGGCACTTGGTAGGACGAATTGTGAGTCTGGCGCAGTAAGATAGGGGGCTAATTCAGGAGTTGGCTTAACAATGGATGGCGCCGCTTCTTGTGGTGTCGCTTCTGTGCTGATCTCACTTTCAACTTCGGCCAAAAGAAGGGAGACAGATTCAACAATGAGTTCGGGCGCAGCAGAGGCCGGTGTGGGGGTGTAAAGAAGGTTGAAGACCCATGTGATGCAGAGGAGGTGCAGGAGGATGCCGAGTGCAACCCATATAAGCTCCCTAATGCCGATGCAACAATAGCGTGGCAGAAGGGTGAGAAATGAATGGGTGGCGAAAGCTGACATTGAGATGAAGAGCGGAGGTAACGGGGGTTACTTGCTTTTTTCGACTTGATAGGTAACTTGTTGAATTCCTTTGGCTCGTAATGCTGCCATTAATTCAAGGGCCACCCCTATATGTGCGTGTCGATCTGCACTGATGATGACGGGCAGATTGAGTGATTCATAACGGAGGGCTACGGAGTCCGCTGCTGCATCAAGTGGCATTGCCGTGCGACCATCCAAGAGGAGTTGGTTTTCTGCCGTTAAAACGACACGAATGTTTTGTTGTTTACTCACCACGCCGTCGGCTTTTGGGAGCTCCACCTTCATGCCGCGTTGCACGGTCATCGTCATAAAGGCGTAGATGAAGAAGACCAAAAGTAAGAAGACGACGTCCATAATGGGCGTCATTTCTACACGTGCTTTAGGGGTTTCTTCGTCGGTGAGGTTCATCGGGTTTACTTTTTAACGGCGGCTTCTACGGCGGTCATCGCGCGTTCAATGTGTTGCGTTAAGGCCTTATGCCAGATGCGTCCTGCATTGAGAGGGATGAGGGCTAAGATTGAAACAACCAAGCCTGCAGCGGTTGTAATCAGGGCTTCTGCGATACCAGAGACGACGCCCGTGGGGTCATCAGTGCCCATTGCGCCCATTAAGTTGAAGGAGGTGATAATGCCTGTGACCGTGCCTAAAATGCCCAACATCGGTGCAAGCGTGACAATCGTGTCTAACACCCCGAGGCCGGTGGCTAATTTGCGCACCGCTTGCCGTGCAGAATCCTCAAGGGCTTCTTGAAAGGGCAGGTCGGGGTGGGCTAAGGCCTGAGAGAGAATGGCGGCAAAGGGAGAATGGCACTGCTGAATCGCTTTTTGCGTTGCTTCGGTGTCTGCCGAGGAAAGGGTCTTCAAAACCGCGGTCCAGGTCTTTGCTCCAGCAATGATGTGCAACATCAGAAAGGTCCATTGCAGGAGTTTTCTGAGGGTGATAATCACTGTGATGAGTGAACAAATCGCAATGGGCCACATGACAGGGCCACCACGATTCATGAGTTGAACAAAGAAGTCCAGCGGTTCATGCATAGCTTTACTCTTTCCTTGTGACGCAAGCGATCAGCGTGAGGCGGGTCACCCCAGCAGAGGTGACCCGTTGACTTACTGAACTGTGCACTGTGGGCAGGGCTTCATCTTTTCTGGCATTGCGTTACGGAGGGTAACGGTGTAGGTATTGCCAGCCTTCAGATCTGCATTGGGGAAACGAATCATGTTGTCCAAGCAGATGTCGGGAGTCCCCAAGGTTTCAGAAGCAATGAGTTGGGTGGCGTCATACTTCCAGCTGTCGGGCAGACGGAACCACGCTGCGCCTTTGCGTTCATCTTTATTGGCACGAAGCGTGAGCAAAAGCTCCTGCTTCTGAGCATGGTAGATGGGCGGCAATACGGTAAAGCGGCCATTCGCGATGCGTGCATCAAGGGCGGGATCGCCATAGAAGCAAACCGTGTCGCGGTCATGAAGATTTCCGATAACTTGCTGGAAGTAATCGCGTTCAGCGAGTTGACGATCTGCAGGAAGCGTACTGTACCAAGTCAGCATTTTACGCGTCATTGGGCGATTCACTTGGGCAATCTTGCGAATTCTGCATTGACGAATATCGGTCGCACCAGTCTTCTGGATGGCCTTTTCCAAGGTTTCAACGATACCAGCATTGGTGAAGTGGAAGGCTTCAGCAGCGGTGGTCATCCCCGAGGCGTCTCCGAAGAGCCCAAGCGTGCCCCAACCCTGTGCGCCAAACCACGTCGTGACGGTGTAGCCCATCATCTGACGTACGCCACCATCGCGCATCCAGGAGAGTGCCATGCAGTCGCGGTGGTCAATGTCGCCAATGAGACAGTTGCCATTTGCGAAATAGACCTTCGGCTCGTCCGAATGGGCAGGATAAGCTTGGTGTTTGGTGTTTACCGAATAGAGTTTACCATCGCGGTGAACCATGGTCATGTTCGGACCACAATAACCCATCTGCCAGTCGTGCTGTGTCGCATGACCAGAGGTGGCCAGGAATTGGATATTATCCTTTTGCAGACGTTCAAGTACACCCACCGTATTGTCGGTGTCGCAGGCGGATTCTTGAACCTTGGCATCGGGTTGGGAGGCATCCCAGGTCGTCATTGTGCCACGATGGTCTTCAGAGTAACGCCAGGCCTTGTTGAATACCGTGATATCACATCCAGAACAGTCCAGAGCGCGTTCAATGGAAATGGGTGCTGCGGCTGCCACCTTTTGGGCGGCTTCTGCGTCATAACCCGTGATGACACCCCAGAAGGTGTCGGTGTAAGGGTCATCATCCAATTCGCGTGTTAAGTGGCTGATGGCGATTGTAAAATGAACTCCAGCCTCGCCCGGCTTAACCGCAAACGCAGTAAAGGAGGGCTTGAGTGCTGCCAATTCTTCACGAACTTCTTCCACATCTTTACGCCAGATAAGGACGGGCGCATTGGGATACTTCTTTTGAAGTTCTTGAATGATGGCTGCATTCCAGTCCACATCGGAGGCTACGCTATGGGAGGCCACGATGGCATAGGTGTCGCGCGGAATTTCATAATCGTTACGGTGATTATGGGATTGGCATCCATTCCCAAGCGCAAGAAGAGCACCCACAGCCGAGAGGCATGGCAGATGCGTTTGAATGAGCTGCTGGAGTGTCATAGGGGTGTTTATCCAATGATGGTGAGCTGGTCAACGATTTGCATGAATGCCTTGGCGGCAGGGCTTTCAGGATATTTCGCCACGAAGGGTTGACCTTCATCGCCGCATTCGCCGATTTCTGTTGCGATGGGCAACTTACCAAGGAAGGGCAAGCCGTACTTCTTGGCGAGGGCTTCGCCGCCACCGGACTTGAAGATGGGGGTCCACTCTCCGCAATGGGGGCAGGTAAAGCCGCTCATGTTTTCCACGATGCCAGCGATGCGCATTCCGATTTGATTGCAGAAGGTGACCGACTTACTAACGTCCAAGGTGGCCACGCCCTGGGGCGTTGTAACGATGATCGCGCCATCTGCTTCGGGGATGAGTTGGCAGATGCTCAAGGGTTCATCGCCTGTTCCAGGAGGGCAGTCAACAATCAAGTAGTCCAAATCACCCCAAGCAACCTCACCGATGAATTGCTTGATAACGCCAGCTTTCAAAGGACCACGCCAGACGATTGGATCATCTTCCTTTTCTAAGATGAGCGCAGTGGACATCACTTTGAGACCCGTGGGTGTTTCGGCGGGGATGAGCTTTTCACCATCACCCATGACGCGTTCGCCCTGAAGACCAAGAATCTTCGGAATGCTGGGGCCATGAACGTCAATGTCTAAGAGGCCCGTCTTGAATCCGCGCAAGGCTAACCCAAGGGCAATATTCGCCGAGACCGTACTTTTGCCCACGCCACCTTTACCCGAGAGCACCACGAAAACATGGCGAATCTTTTCTAAGGTAGGCTTCACTGGATCGGGTTTCGGTTCCGAGCAAGATCCCTTACTGGCGCAACTCGAACAATTTCCACTGCAACTTGACATCGTCAAAATCCTCTTAATTAAATGTATCTTAAAATGAGCGTATAAATCTTAGGCACGGCCTGTGAATTCGCCCGTGGCGGTTTCAATCACAATGCGTTCGCCGATGACAATGTATTCGGGCACGGTCACGGTCAAGCCTGTTTCGCAGGTGGCAGGCTTACCACGACCTGTCGCAGAAGCCCCCTTCATCACAGGGTCACACTGCGTCACGGTGAGTGTAATCTTCTGGGGCGGTTCGACGGCGAGCACTTTGCCATCGCTGATAATTGCCTTGAGGTCTTCCATCTCAGGGAGAAGGTAGGGGAGCAAAGACTCCACATCGGCCTTGTTCAATTCAAATTGTTCGTAGGTTTCCTGATCCATGAAGGTATAAACGCCATGGTCTTCGTAGAGGAATTGGGTCGGACGAACTTCAAAATCGGCTTCCTTGTAAAGGTCATCGCCCTTCACCGTCTGGTCAAGCTTCTGCTTGGTAACCAAATTGCGGAAACGGAAGTGGTACAGTGTGGCTGCGCCACGTGCACTGGGGTTGGTCACCTGCATGCTGTCCAATTGATGAGGGACACCATTCAGTTCCACAAAACCACCACGCTTTAAATCACATGCTCTAATCATAATGAATCCTTGTTTAAAAGTGAAAAAGAAGTAAAAAGGGTGAAAATGATGCTGTTCTCTGATGCGAACGGATTAATTTTCCTTAGCGCCACCACGGTAAGCTGCGACTGCGCGTTCAAACGCAGGCGACTTCGCATAGCCACACGATTTGAACTCGGGACAAAATCCGCGATAGACACATTCCGGTACGCAACAAGACGCCAATTCGGGTTCCGTCTCAGCAATGGCATCGACCAACATCTTCCACGCCTCACGTGTTTCGGGCGAAGCCTGCATGCAAAGGCGCTTACGGGAGATGTTCATAATCGCCTGTGCATTGGCAATACATTCATGGGAGACTGGCGTATCCTGACGAGAGGTATTGCGGTCATTGCCCGTGCGATCGCTACGTTGCGTGCTCACAAAATGGTCAATGCCAAACTTATGACGCACCAAATGCACGCTCACCCAACTCTTCAAGCCGACCCATTTCCAACGAAAGATGAGCTGGCGTACGGGAGAGTGTTCTGCAAGCAACATTCTTTTCTTCCATGTGGAGGGCGGTTCGCCATTGCCCGCATCTTTATTAATTGTCGTTCGTGCGGCATCTGCCACATCACGCCACGTCGAGCGTGTTCCAAAAAATTGCAATTCAAGCGCCATAAATATCCTTTAGCGAAAAGCTTAATTCATGTGGCATAAAAAGTTTTACCACAATCTCTAATAGTGTATCAAAAGAAACCTCTTCAGTAAATCATCAATCCACTTTCCTGCCCGCGATTTGATTGTGGTGTTGCGCTTGATGTTTGTTGTTCGTTCGCGTTGCTCTCTTGTGGTTGGTTATTGACGAATGGCGAGGCATAAGGGACAAAGGGACAACGTTTTTTGGATTTATCTGTTGCCCCTGTTTTCCAGTGTTGCGCACTCGGGCACATATTCTTCTGGTATTCTAAATCCACATGCAGTGCCCTTTTGGTGTATTTGGTGTATTTTGTGGTTTCTAAAAATCCACACGCAGTCCTGCGCTCGCTGACGGAGCACGGAAATGTGCCCGTGCGTAGTAGCGAGCAAGAGCGTGCGACTCGTGGAGAATCTCCTGCTGTTCTTTTTTGGTGTTTGCGTTCTAAAATTCACCCAGTAAACAGAAAACCTTCCGCTGACACGGAAGGTTTTCTGTTTTAGGTCGTTCGTAATTCCCTTACGAAAGGGTTGCACCCGTGGAGGCATTACCCACAAGCTTAGCGTAACGCTTGAGCCAACCCGTCACCTGGCGTTCGGGCCAAGGCTGTGCAACTGCCTGACGTGCGGCGATTTCCTCGTCAGAGAGTGCGACTTCCAAGAGGTTGTTCGGGATATCAATGTTGATGGTGTCGCCATCTTTGACGAGACCGATGAGGCCGCCTTCAGCCGCTTCAGGGGAAACGTGACCGATGCACGCGCCATGGGTTGCACCAGAGAAGCGACCATCCGTGATGAGGGCCACCTTTTCACCGAGGCCTGCGCCGATGATGTAGGCCGTGGGGGCCAACATTTCCTGCATGCCAGGACCACCCTTCGGGCCTTCACCGCGAATCACCACGACGTGACCTGCGCGAACCTTACCCGCGAGAATGCCTTCGCAAGCCTCTTCTTGGGAGTTGAAGCAGATGGCTTCGCCAGAGAACTTGAGCATGGAGGCGTAAACGCCAGCACGCTTAACGATAGCACCCTGAAGGGCGAGGTTACCATGAAGCACAGAGAGGCCGCCATCCTGAGAGTAGGGTGCTTCCAAGGTGCGAATGACATCGGTGTCGGTAATTTCTGCTTCTGCAGCGATTTCACCGAGCGTCTTGCCGCTGACGGTGCGCTTGGTGAAGTCAATCAAACCTTCACGTTCGCTCAAACGCTTGAGAATGCCCGAGATACCACCTGCGCGATCTACATCAACCATGTGATAGGCGCAACTGGGTGCCACCTTACAAACATGCGGGGTACGCTTCGAAATCATGTCGATGCGACGCAAATCGTAGTCAATGCCTGCTTCGTGAGCAAAGGCGAGCGTGTGCAATACCGTATTGGAGCTACCGCCCATTGCCATATCAAGGGCGAAGGCATTGTCAATGGCCGTGCGGTCAATCAATTCACGGGGGAGCGGGCCACCGGACTTGGCCATTTCCACTGCGCGACGAGCCGCGGTCTTCCAGAGTTCTTCACGGCGGGGATCTACAGCGGGGATGGTGCCATTGCCTGGGAGGGCGAGGCCGAGCACTTCGCAGAGGCAGTTCATGGAGTTGGCCGTGAACATACCCGAGCAGGAACCGCAACCAGGGCAGGAGGTGCTTTCGATCTCTTCGAGTTGGGCTTCGGTGATTTTGCCATTCTTGTACTCAGCGACGGCTTCAAAGACGGTGTTGAGGTCGGAATCCTTGCCTGTGAGCGGATGCTTACCGGGCAACATCGGACCG
>JAEIGA010014010.1_pt1 | contig 12191 bp, 18 predicted proteins | sample 9270691 | NCBI WGS metagenome assembly JAEIGA01 (sample SAMN17057246, study PRJNA624740) | gut metagenome | biome: biome; isolation source: fecal sample | host: Bos grunniens | place: China: Xizang | collected 2019
TTATTTTTGACATCCACGTCACTCTTTCTATTACAATTTTACATTATTAATGTAGAAGAATAGCACCCAAGTTAAATCCTACGTAAAGAAAAACAACCCACCATAAAGGCGGGTTGTTTGCTACATTATTCGCAGCTGTCATCATAATAGTCAGGTTCGTTTAAGGCTTTAATAACGGCAACAACAAGTGTACCGACAAGCCAAGCGCCAAGACCGATAAACATTGAGGGCCAATAGTTCAATGCAGGGAAAATAGCTCGGATACACCAAGCAGTTCCTTCTGCAATGCCAATGGTTGCTGCGATAGTTGCGATTGTAAGTACAAAAGCTACAAACAATCTGATTTCCTTAATTCTTAGTAATTCTCTCATTTTTATATCCTCCATTTAATAAAAAAATCAATACATAAGTATCGTAATAATAATTTAGAGCATGTAAAGCCAAAACTACAAAACAAAAACAGCCTAGCACATGCTAAGCTGTTCTGTCGTGTGAATTACTTTTTATCGATCAATCCACGTTCATTGCGGTCTGCAATCCAAAGCGGTACCTTAATTGCTGCAACAACAGCGGCCGCGGCAACTGCAACACCACCTACTACAATGGCTGCGATGGTTAATGGCTTCATATTTTTTCTCCTTTCAAATATGTTTGGTAACTATAGCTTACAACATTTTGTGGAGAAAATATTAAAAAAAAGAAGCACGATTTCTCGCGCTTCTTAATTTTTAAGTTTTACTTAATTAAATTTAAATTAGCTTAAGTTAGTACCGTTCCACTGACCGTAAACTTGGATTGCATCCTGAGCAACAGCTTGGTTACCACCAGTTGTGCCCATCTTAATAAATACGGTGTAGTCAGAATTTCTGTATGTCTGAGAAGAAAGTTCGATCTTGTCGCCTACAGTAGCTCTTACACGGTTGTAAAGCTTGCTAGTATTACCAGATGTAGATGCTGTACCAGAAGCGTCGATTGTTCCGAGCACGCCAGTCTTAAGACCAGACTTACCAGCATTGATTGCGCCGTCTTCTAAAACATAAGTTGCCTTATTTGTGTTTGCAGCTGCGCCATCAGGACTGAATGTAATTGTAAGACCGCGCATTACGCCCTCAAATTCATATTCAGTTTCATCGAGCTTACGACACTCATCACCAAATGTGTACTGAATGCTTGTGGTTGCGCCAGAGCCAACAGCGTCTTTGGTTTTAATATAACCAACTGTTGAGTCTGAATAAGTGTCTTCGGCGCCGTCTACATAGCAAGAAACATTAGCTTTGTCGGTGTAAGCAAGGCACTCGTCAAATACGTCTTGATCAGCAAGAGCAAGCTTAATGGAGTTTGTGAGCTCGCCCATTGCGCTGTCATCCTTCTGTGCACGAGATCTCTCAACGTAACCGAGAAGAGAAGGTGCAAGAACAGCTGCCATTACAGCCATGATAGCAATAACAACGATAAGCTCAACAAGAGAGAAACCTTTGTTCTCATTTGTACGAATTTCGTTCATTTGAAATTACCTCTTTCTTATATTTGAATTTTTACTTATTAACTCATTTCGAGCTGTAGATAATTTAGAAGATAGGAAAAATTAGGAAATAATGTGATTTGTAATGTGATTTTATTGTTCTAATAGATCAAAAAATGTCTGAAATGGCATTAGTTCTCTATCTTTTAAACCACTAATTTTTGAGAACACTCCCCTGTACCCTATGGTTTCTGTTGCTCTTGGTATTCGTACAGCTGAATCGTCTAATTGAAAATATTCTAAGTGAGTTTTTAAATTTAAAACCGACATATCAGCCGACAAAATCTTATGAGTGTTTGTGTCTATTGCGAATTTATATTTTACATTAACACCATTATAATCATATGTAACTTTTACATAGTCTTTATTCATTATGGTTCCAAGGTAAAATACATTTTTAATCTTCGTATAATCAAAAACACCCCACTCTGGTTGAATGGCACCTTCTAATAAAGCATAAATGTCACTAACCATCCAATCTTCATATTCATACCACTCTTCTTCCGAGTAATCAGTATAAATATATTCTCTATCTCGTTTTTGATATACACAGAAAGTTTTATCGTTTGCAACCATCGCTAACAAGTTTTTGTTTTTGTCAAGATGCGCAATCGTGATAGATGTGCCATCTTTATATTCTTGTGTGAAGGCGTTTCCGTTGAACCAACGGTAATCATCATAGAAAAAGCTGTGATAATATATTTGGTTCTCAATATTTTTCCACACCGTAATACCAAGCATAATGACGATAAAAATTATTAGGACAACCTTAATTCGTTTTCGCCAGGGATGTCGCTTCTCTTCTTCTGCCAGTAACTCCTGGGTCCAATTACCCTCTCCCATATATTCTTCCTTATCTTTATATTTATTGGTAATATAGAAGTGTCGGTTTGTTTCACAAAACAGTGGTGTTTTTGTTTTTAAGATTTTTATATAGATGTTCTAATTTATTTATATCTTAATTTATTAAGAATATTTTTATTTAACAGGAGGACAATACAATGGCATTTCCGAGACAACCTAATGAAGACCCTAACTACTACGTGGTGAAGGACCCTACCGCTCACAGCAGTAGCCCTCGCGAGAACATCGCCCGCGCAAACAATGAGACTTTCCGTGCTCACAATGGTGCATATCCTGACCGTCCTTACGGTTCTAGCGGTTACACTTACAGCACAGGAAAGTACTATTAAAACGAAGAAATCACACTCATTAAGAGTGTGATTTTTTTTGTTTATATACATAACATCATTGGTATTCGTTATATTGTGATTGCGGACTTGTCATGTAACTTTGCAATTCATCGTCTAATTGATGTCTATCGCAGCCGTATATAATAGGGACAATCATTTTATTATTCCTGATAATATAATATTTATCACCAATTTGACAGTGCATGTATTCAGGTATAGAGACGTCCCTCAGTCCATTATTTTCAAAGTAAAGAATATATGATGACCCGTTGCTGCTGTAGCGCATTTCTTTATCTATCACCTGGTCAACTTCAACTTTAATTTTATATTCTAGGCCACGAATCTTTTTATGCATAAAATATAGACCGACGACGGACACGGGGATACAAATGATAGCGAGTATGTTAAAGAATATATATCCATCAATTTGCCAACTAGGGTCTAAATCGCCTGCGCGTAAAATATAACAAAATAGAAACCATATGCTAGAGAAAATAGCGGGAATACATGGAATGATATAGAGATTACTATTGTATTTTCTTATAATATCATTTTTGGTAATGAGCTCCATAATTCATCCTTTTTGTTAGTATGATCTTTGATTTAATATAGAATTTTATGATATTTAGAAAACGGTATTGAACAAAACAGGCTTGTAAAAAATACAAGCCCATCTTTTCAATATTTTTTCTTTAAATTATCTTGTGCGGTTTAATCGATATTTTAATACTTTACCAAGTTCATATTCTTTGCAATTATATATCCATGTTTTCGAGTCTCTTCCCCTTTTGATGATAAAACATTTATCGCCAGGTTGACATTCATTATATTCTGCGCGAGATGTATAGACGGAATCATGTTCTTTAAATTGTAGCAAATGGTGTTTACCATCGCTCTTACCTCTTGTTTTTGATTTATTAACAACCTCATCAATATAAACATCAATATCATCTGAACTCTTTTTTAGTTGACTTGAACACCAAAATAGCCCAGCAATAGAAATGAGCATTCCGACAATAGCAATTGCATATTGCCAATCAGGTACCAAGCTGTTGTTCCATACACATGCGGACCATAATAATGCGATTGTTCCTGGAATGTGTATTGCAATATATTTCATATCTTTATTTCTACCCAGAACAAGGTCTCTTTTTGTTAATATTTGCATAAAATGCCTCCTTTATTGACTGTTATTCGTAATATAGAACTTAGCGATATAAAGAAAAACAAGACCAGGGTTATCCTGGTCTTGCTCTTTTTAGTCAATAAGTCTTGATTCTTTAAATCCGAACTCTTTCTCAAACTCTTCTGTGTCTTTCACAAATGCTTCATGACACATCTTAATGAACTGAGTCGGCTCTTTTATATCTTTACCACCAAATACAGTAAAATAGATAGCCTCTTCATCATTGAACAGATAGGTTTCGTAATTATCCCAAATCTCTTCGTAAGCAAATGCGCGTCGATAATATTCAATAGCATCATTGAATTCTGTTTCATTATCTCTATCATATTCCTTACAAAAATCCCAACCTCTGTCTTCGTTGAACTTTTTGATAATTTCATCAACAGATTTAATTTGCCATTTTTGATAAGTCTTTTCAAAATACTCTATACCTTCCCATGTCGATTTTTCATAATCCTGGTCTCAAGAATTTTGAAAACAAACTGTTTGTTCGAATAGATAGCGCATGCAGCATGGAATTCCAAACACTCCAAGAAGCTTATGACTCTCATCGTAGAAGTATTTGTACTGGAAAACATATCCCCTGGCCCATACCTTTGCAAAATCTTTATCAGCCTTTGGAATCTCGACGAAATTCCTTTTTACCTTTTGATTATCTCTCACATAAGGCATGAAGCTGAAATTTTCATCTGCAACAGCTTGAAGGTTTTTGGTTGCTTCTTTTCGATATTCTCGAAAGAATGGGATTATTTCATTAGCTTCCATTTTCTTGAAGCTGATAAAACAACTGTAACTCATGTTAACTCTCCTTACATCCTGATAGTCTTAATGCTTTCGGGTTCGATAATAAGATTCACAACAGGGTTGCCATCTTTATCTTCATCACCCTTAAAAGCAATTACGTTTACATCATAAGTGTCTTTTAGGAGCTTCTTGCATTCGTCACTGGTAATACGCCCTTCAAATGGAGGAAGTTCGAAAGTCACAAGCTCTTGACAAACGAGCACGTGAATCAATCCTTTGCGCGCGTATCTCAATCTTTCTTCCAATTCATCAGGAGTCATAGTTACCATATACTTAACTTCGAATAATTTGGTATTTTTCATAAAATCATATCCTTTCATAATAATTTCTCCGTCAGTAACATTATAGTAGAATATCGGAAGCGTTTTAGGGTGAATAAAGATAAAAGAAAAACAGACCTAGAAAACTCTAGATCTGTTTGTTTTTTAAATAGTAATATTAATGGCGTTGTCAGATTTAATCAGAATTCGGACCATCGGGTATCCTTGCTCATTCCTAAATCCCTGGAAGTCAATAACTTCGATGCCGCGCTTCTGTTTTAACATTTCCTTGCAATATTGAGGATTAAATTGACCACCAAATGGTGAGAGCTCAAATTCGACGATATCCTCGTAAATATCAACAGCTATAGGACTACCATTGACATCACTTAGAATTCCTGATAACTCTTCTATCGACATTTCGACGAAGATGTTTGCAGTAAACGGCTTTGGTTCACATGCGGGTTTAACGCGCTGAATAACCTTTACATCAGGAATTGGCGAATCAGAATTAACGATAAAGTCAATTATCGGTTCACATATATCACCAGTTGCTTCTCGATACTGGAGTCCCTTAATGCGCGGAACGTGGTATCGATTCCACATATCAAGATAGTCTTGTAGTGTTGCCATCTTGTTAGATATAAAGTAAAGTTGACCATTACGTATCTCAATGGCAACCTTATCACCCGCAATAGCACTAAAAGCAGTTGCTGCGGCTGTTAGTGACATGCTAAAAAGAGTTGTTACATTAAATTTTTGTGCCATACTAAATCATATCCTTTCATAAAAATTCTCCTTTGATGTTTGTAAAGTAGAATATGGGGCTAATTTTCTACTAAAGGAAGGATGCAAAAAGAAGGATATGGAAAAAGAAAGGAAGAATATCAAAATGGATTGATATTCTTCCGAGAAAATGTGATTTATTTCTTTTGTGTTAGTTTTGTATTAATATTGAATCTCTCAATTGTTTGATTGTCGCTGCCACATTCTCAGTCTCAACTGTTTGTTCATTATCAAAGCGAAACTCGTTGACGTAATATCGAGTAAATTCTCGAATGCTAAAATCTTTCTGCGCTTCAATATCTTCCTTGATTCCTAAGAGTAGACATCGCACTAATTTCAAGTCTATTTCATCATCAATTTCTGCTATCGGTGATAAGTCGTCTACATATGTAAAAGTTTGTATGCCCTCCCCAGGTGCGTAAAAAATTATACCTAATGGAATAGCAGTATATCTAAATGTTGAATAGTGTAAAATCATATCTATATTCCCTTTCTATTGATACATGTATTATAGTTAGTTTTAGTGCTACCTGGCAGGCTAAAAATATCAGTATTTTCTTATCGATACATGACCCTGTGGCGTCTACATTAAACATAACACATATATAAGGAGATATTATGAGAATTCAAGATAAAATAACAAAAACAGAACGACCTGTTAAGGTTATACAATTCGGTGAGGGCCGTTTTTTACGTGGCTTCGCTGATTATATGATTGATATTGCAAATGAGCAGGGCGTTTTTAATGGTAATATCGTTATGGTTAAACCACGCCCATTTGGCAGCATTAAAAAATTCGTAAATCAAGATAGTCTATACACTGTGATTTTACGTGGAAAGGAAAATGGAGAGATTGTTAACAAGAGTAGAATTATCTCATCTATTTCTCAAACACTTAATTGTGGTGATGACTATCCTTTATTTATGCAATTAGCACATTTGGATTCAATTCGTTTCTTTATATCTAACACAACAGAAAAAGGGATTGAATTAGATCTTAACGATCATTTTGAAAGATTGCCTGAAACTTATCCAGGCAAGTTAACAAAGTTTTTATATGAAAGATTTATGGCTTTTGGTGGAGATAAGGACAAAGGACTTATTATTATTCCAACCGAGTTAATTGAACATAATGGAAAAATTTTAAAAGATTATGTTTTACAAATGGCTGACGTCTGGGATTTATCCTCAGAATTTAAAATGTGGGTTAGAGAAGATAATATCTTTTGTTCTACCCTAGTTGACAGAATTGTTACAGGATTTCCAGAAGATTATGACGACGTGATTAAGGACCTTGGATATGAAGATAAATTAATTACAATTGGGGAGCCCTTCGCTTTGTGGGTAATTGAGAGTGAGAAAGATATTCGTAATGAGTTTCCACTTGACACTATTGGTCTTCCTGTTATTTTTACAAATGATGCAACTCCATATTGGGAGCGCAAGGTAAGAGTTTTAAATGGAGCTCATACATCCAGTGTTTTGATTGGATATCTTTGTGGATTTGATATTGTAAGAGAATGCATGCAAGATAAACTTATGGAAGAATTTATCCGTCGTATTGTTATGGATGAAATCGTTCCACAGGTACACCTACCTCTTAACGAAGTGGTTGATTTTGCAAATTCCGTATTCGAGAGGTTTGAAAACCCATTTATTGACCACTCATTACTAACGATTTCATTAAGTAGTATTTTAAAATGGAAAGTTAGACTACTCCCCTCTTTTAAGGAATATTATGAGAAAAACGGATGTATTCCAAAATTACTTACATTCTCTTTTGCCGCCATGTTAGCGTTCTATTCATCAGATAATTTTGATGGTGAAAACTTATATAACAAAAGAGCTAATAATGATGAATACAAATTAAATGATTCTTTAAACGTGCTAAAATTTTTCGCCGAAAATTCCACGAAAGACGACTTTGTTGAACGCGTATGTTCAAATATTGAGTTTTGGGACGAAGATTTAACTCGGTATGATGGTTTTGTTAATAGCATAACCGAGTGGTATATTAAAATTAAAAACGATGCAAACCAGGCCTTGGTTGAAGCATTAGGAAAGAAAGAGGTATAATAAAATGGGTATTATTAATGATAATTTTATGTTAAAAAATGATGTGGCTAAAAAGTTGTATGAATATGCAAAAGATATGCCAATTATCGACTATCATTGTCATATTTCTCCAAAAATGATTGCTGAAGATTATCAATTCAAAAATGCATACGAACTCTTTTTGGGCGGAGACCATTATAAATGGCGTCAAATGCGTTCTAATGGTATTGATGAGAAATATATTACTGGCGACGCAGATGATTATGATAAGTGGTTGAAATTCGCAGATATTATGCCTAAACTAATCGGTAATCCATTATATCATTGGACTCATCTGGAATTAAAACGTTATTTTGATATTGATAAATGTTTAGACAAAGATAGTGCGAAGGAAATCTGGGATACTGTTAACGCATGTCTATTAAAACCAGAATTCAGTGTTAAAAATCTTATTAGACGTTCTAATGTTAAAGTGATTTGCACAACTGATGCTCCTTATGATACTCTCGAGTATCATAAACAGCTTAAAGACTTTGATGTGAAAGTTATTCCTGCATTTAGACCTGATTTGAATGATATCAGAGATGATATCGGTGAGAGAATGGATTATTTTCATGAAAACGGTTGTCGTTTATCAGACCATGCTGTTGATGAGATGAATGAAGAGACAATTAGAAAGATTGTATTCCTGGGTAAGGAATATGCAAAGCGTGGATGGACCATGCAATTACATATTGGGGCACTAAGAAACAACAATTCAAAGATGTTTGAAAGATTGGGTCCTGACACAGGATTTGATTCTATTCATGATTTTGAAATTGCAAAGGGACTATCTAGGATATTAAATGAATTGGACAAAGAAAACTTGTTACCCAAAACAATTATTTATTGTCTAAATCCAAAAGATAATTATGTTATTGGTACCATGTTAGGCAACTTCCAATCAGGTCCAGTCGCTGGTAAGGTTCAGTTTGGCTCAGGATGGTGGTTTAATGATAATAGAGATGGTATGCAAGAACAATTAAAGGCGCTTGCAAATTTAGGAACTCTAGGTAACTTTATCGGTATGCTTACTGACTCCAGAAGTTTTGTATCTTATACACGTCATGAATATTTCAGAAGAATTCTCTGTAATTTACTAGGACAATGGGTGGAAGATGAAGAATATCCTGAAAATTATGAATATTTAAAAAATATTGTACAGGATATTTGTTATTATAATGCAGAGAGATATTTTGAATTTTAAAAGAGAAAGACCACGTTAAACGACGTGGTCTGATTTTATATTAATTGTGATTAATCACAATGGATATATAATTTTAGTTCATTTTGCTTGTTTTTAAAATTTACTGTTGTCTGGTGGATTAATTTGTTTTATTGATTGGTTTTGCATATTTTATCGTTATATAAAGCGTCGCGGCCGCAACTAAAACTATGCTTGTGATTAAAATGAGAGCACACCCTACCACTAGTGATATTGTTAGTAATGATTGTGTCGCTATATGATATCCCATAATTAAAATAAATATACTTACGTCGAGTTCAATTAGACCCACAAAAGATATTGCAACTAAACGCATCAATCGTTTCCCATCTTCCGAAATGTTATCTTTGATTTTTAGAGATTTAACTAGTTGCTGAAATAATTCAAAAATAATAATTGTGACAATACCAATTAGAATGTAACTTAATAAATGCAACTTCGCTCCTGTTACATCATATTGGCCATCTCCAGCAAAATGAATTCCGATTTCTTGTGGTAAAGATTTAAAGTTAAACAAAATAACTATAAAAAGAAATAACATGGTTAAACATGATAGAGATGAGAAAATCATTCGGATTGTTTTCATAGCGTTAAATTATATATGTATCTCCTATTTTTAATTGTTTTATTTGAATATAATATAGATATTATTATAAACACAAAAGACCTTACGTGAAAGTAAGGTCCTTCTCTTTATAATTTTCCCAGAGATCTCAATTGATTGTGATAATCTTCAACGTCTTTAAGAATGTTGAAATCAACCTGTGGTGGAAAATTAGCTTTTAAATCTTGAATTATAAGTTGTATTTTCTGAGCATTGGTAGCACTCTTATTATACTTAATGCCACGCATGTTTAAAAATCTATCAAGTGGTGCATAACCATGCTTAGCATCATATTCATTTGCGCGATTTTCCAAACCCCAGATTAAATAATCACGCTGTCTGTTAGCTTTGCTAAGATTTAAAGAACAAATTGGCATGTTTTCATATGTAGTTCCGTAAACTTCAACCCACGTTCTCGCCAATATTCCCCTATCAAGAATATGTGTATGTTGATTTGCGAGAATATAATCAAGAATCTTAGTGATATCAGACATTCTAGCTGCAAAATCAAGTCCATCTTTATATTGGTTAGAAGACCAATCACCATCTGTCTTGTAATTAATACCAACAATGGTTTCGTGGACTGTTTTTTCTTCGGAAAGAAGTTTTTTGAGAGTGGGATCTAGATGATCAGGAATACCCAATGTCATCGCACATGTGAAATTATAATCGTCGAATTGAGGATACTTTTCTAAAAACTTATTTTTTAACGAATCTTTGAGAACTTGCAAAGACACACCTTCCAACGCTTTTTGAGAAGTGCGCTCTCTAATTGTAGTTGTGTTGTCTATTGGTGCAAGGAGAATTGTATTTTGAATGTGTGATTTTATGGCGACTAAATGGTCAAATGTTACTCCAAATATTTGGTCCTGGTCCATATTAACAGTCTTAATGCCGTAAGCCCGTTGTTCCGCTCCTACAAAAAATCTTTCTACACCATCGTGCCACTTTTGAAGGTGCTCTGTGACCACATCATTAAACTTATGTCCATTTTTGCTCTTATTTGATTGATCTTGATTTATCGGTGTATTATCTGTATTTGACATTATGTATCATCCTATCTTTTGTTAATTGCTTCTTAATTATTATATCGAAAACACTTAATATTTAGAGGGTAATATGAAATATCAGACAACAAGAAAAAGGACCCTACGCTTCATTGCACAAGGTCCCTCTTTGTTATTACATTTCATAATCGAAAGATAAGCGTTCGCAGACATTCGGCCTAACAATTCCATTTGCAATTTCTTTGTGCAAAGGATGTGCTTGATAAAATTTTAAAGCCTGTTCACTTTCAAACTCGGAATTCATAGATAAATCTCCACTTGAAGATGAAAGTCCATTGATATTAATTTCCATTTTGACAAGGCCTTCAATTTTACCAACTAAGCCTTCAAGTGCAGCTTTAATCTGCTTTGAAACTTCCTGTTTATCAACGTCGTCCTTCAATTTCCATACAATAATATGTTTAACCATTTAAATACTCCTTTATTTGATTGTGTAAATATTATAGTGGAGATGTCAATGAAAAAACATAATTAAAAATCCAAGAATTTAACGGTCTCAGCATCGAACCCAAGATTACCTTCCAACACGTCATACCAGGTACCGAAATCCCCACCAAAAAGCTCATTGACGGCCATATAGCCGACATCAAAGAATAATCCCTTCGCATCTTCTTCGGAGAGATAGTCTATGTATTCATCATTAATTTGGTCAACATTGTGATCGAATCCTTCTATTGTCGAAGCAAATCCCGCTTCAATCTCTTCCATTTCAAAATTATCAATAAGATAATTCCACAATGATTTTAAATTTTCTTTTACATTCATAATCATCATCCTTTGTCAGTTGTTTATATATTGATAATATAGTGAAAGACAAATTGTTTGGAGGGCGCTTTAAAAATACTCACAAACAAAAGACCCTACGTTTATCAACGTAAGGTCTTCTTTATTTTATTCAGTTTTACCAATCTCCACAATCAAGGCTTGTAACATGTTCTTGGGCCACAATTAGTTTTTGACCCTCTTGTGGCTTATCAATATCAAAATCTCGATTGGACATGAGATTGAGAAAATTAGGTGTTACATAGATACCTGCTTCGGGTTTGTATTCTTGAATTCGCTCAACAATAGAGTTAAGCTGGCGAACACATTTCTCAAAATCTTCGATATCTTTTTGTTTAATGCCCTGTGTCATCATGCTGTTACCTTTGCGTTTTGCTGCGCGGTTTCAACTTTAGCATTCTGAGTTTTATTCAGTTTAGACCAGTTATACCATCCGTAAATACAGTTAGCTGTCCATGCGATATACATTGCAACCATAGACCAGTTACCAGCAACAAACCACAGCTTAATACAAAAAACATCAATTACGAGCCACCAAATCCACTGTTCCTTATAGCGTCTAACCATAAGAAGCTGTGCAAAGATAGCCATAACATTTGTGGCAGCATCAGTGTATGCCTGCGCAGACCCGATTTTATCAAGTACGAATCCTACGGCAATCGTAGAA
>JAEIGA010014011.1_pt1 | contig 12189 bp, 6 predicted proteins | sample 9270691 | NCBI WGS metagenome assembly JAEIGA01 (sample SAMN17057246, study PRJNA624740) | gut metagenome | biome: biome; isolation source: fecal sample | host: Bos grunniens | place: China: Xizang | collected 2019
ACCGATTCATAAACACCCATACCTCGCTCGCGGCAGAGCAATGTGTAGTCCACCAACACGATACCATTGTTCACCACAATACCCACCAGCATCAAAACACCAAGCAATGCCATGATATTCATTGGTGTGCCTGTCACAGCCAATCCAATAATCACACCCACAACCGCAAATGGGATTGAGAACATGATTACGAATGGGTAGGTAAGCGACTCAAACTGCGATGCCATGATTACAAATACCAGGATTATCATCAAAGCCATCAACAGGAACAAATCTCCGAAAGTCTCCTGCTGGTCCTCATACGTACCGCCAATCTGCCACATAAAGCCCGATGGCATAGGAATCTCCTTCATCTTAAGCTGTGCCTCAGCTACAATATCACTCAACGCATAACCCGATGCAACTACACCCGATACTGTAACATAACGGTCACGATTCTTACGTGTAATGGCAGGTGGTGTAGCCGACTCTTTCACTACGCCTATATCACGAATCTTGATACCCTGACCCATCTGGTTATAGATAGTAATATTCTCGATATCCTCGATTGACTCACGGAACTTACGGTCGTAACGGACACGAATATCATACTCATCACCATCCTCACGATAGTAAGATGTCACAGAGCCATTGATACGGTTACGCAAGTATGTAGAAGCTGTTGTAACATCCAAACCACTGCGGGCCAACTTCTCCAGGTCGAAATCAACGTGGTACTCTGGAGTGTACTCATCACGAGAGATTGTAACCTCCGAGCAACCCTCCATATTACGGAACATCTGGGCTACCTGCTCTGCAAGGGCATCTGATGTATCGAAGTCGTAACCATAGATCTCAATATCAACAGCAGTCTTACCACCCATACCGCCGCCACCGCCTTCGGTAACTTTATACTTACGGATGATAGAGTACTCATCAAAAATCTTACGGATACCGTCACCAATCTCGGTCAAAGCCAAGTCACGCTCGGTTTTCTTCACAAAACGCATATTCATTGAGATAACGTGAGTACCGTTGGTCTGCAACGAAGCGAATGTGTTGTCGGTATCAGCCTGACCCTCACGAACACCAATGTTCAACAGGATGTCGCCATAGGTATTCTGGATACGCTCCGAGAGCTCCAATGCCAAATCACGAGTAATATCCTGACGTGTACCCGCTGGAAGCTGGATCTCTGCTGACACAGATGCACTATCCTGAACTGGGAAGAACTCCGACTTAAGCTGTGAGCCAAGAAGTACTATAACACCAACAAACAGTGCTCCAGAACCCAGGATAACCACCTTACGATAGTGTACGCACCAGTTGAGTACCGAGCCATAGAAGTTGTTGAAACGCTCCATCACAGCATCAATCTTACCCTGGAACCACGCCTTGGTTGGGTTCTTCTTCATAATCATTGAGCAGAGTACTGGAGTAAACGTCACAGCCGCGATGGTTGATACGGTAAGTGTGATTGTAACCATCCAACCCATTGAGTTGAACAATACACCCGCCATACCCTGTACCATTGTCAATGGCAAGAATACTGCGATAGTTGTCAACGTACCACCAATTACAGAGATACCCACCTCCTTGGTTGCAAAGATAGCTGCCTGCTTTGGCATAGCACCTCGGTCAATATGCGAGGTGATATTCTCCAACACCACAATAGCATTATCCACAACCATACCGATGGCGATAGAGAGTGATGACATTGTGATGATATTCAAGGTCTCTCCCGTAGCGAAGATGTAGATAACTGCGGCAAGCAATGAGATTGGAATTGTCAGCACAACCACGATTGTTGCTCTCCAACGACCCAGGAAGAGGAATACCACCAACATCACAAGCACAAATGTAGTGATAATGGTATCACGCAAAGAGTGTACGGTAGCGATGATATTATCCGATGTATCCATAATGGTGAATATCTCCACATCGGTAGGAAGGTTGCCCTTAATCTCCTTGATGAACTCCTGCACATTCTGAGCAATCTGCACAGAGTTTGCACCCGACTTCTTCTGCACGATGATCATACCACCCTGCTCACCATTGTTATAAGCCTCCTGGATACGCTCCTGAACGGTATCGTTGATTGTAGCTACATCCTTCAACAAGATAGGGGCGCCATTGCGATAACCTACGATCAAATCCAACATCTCTGATGGATCCTCAAACTCGTGGTCAACACGCAACGAGTAGGCATTAGAACCAACGTCGAACGAACCCGCTGGAGTGTTACGGTTCACCATTGCAATAGCAGAAGAGATCTGCTCGATGGTGAGGTTATAAGCCTCCAACTTGTTTGGATTACAGTAGATCTGGATCTCACGCTGTGGAATACCAGCGATAGATACTGTACCCACACCATCAACACGTGCCAATGGAGTTACAATCTGGTCATCGAGAATCTTATACAATCCCGACATACTCTCCTGAGCTGTCACACCCAGCATCACTACTGGGAACATATCAGACGAGAACTTGAAGATAATTGGCTGCGACACACCATCAGGCAATGTCGAAAGCATATCCAGCTTATCTCGCACATCGTTTGCCAAAATATCCAAGTCATAGCCATACTCAAACTCAAGTGATACAACCGAGATATTCTCCTTTGACTGTGATGTGATATCCTTCAGGTGATCCACACCATTCAACACGTTCTCGATAGGACGTGTCACGTTATTCTCAATATCCTCGGCACTTGCACCTGGGTAGGTGGTCAAAACCATCATTGCGTTTGACTCAATGTCGGGGAAGAGGTCAATACCCAAACGCGACAGCGACACACCACCAAAGATCATAATCGCTACAAAGAGGATGATGGTGGTGATTGGGTTTTTGACCGATGTCTTATAAATATTCATCGTAAAATTCTTTTACAAGTTTAACTCATTACTCATTTACAACCTCTACGGCGATACCATCCTTCAATGCTACCTGACCCGATGTCACAACAGCATCACCATCTGCAATACCGCTTAGGATCTCATACTTGTCACCAAAACGACGACCAAGCTCCACCTTCTTGTAAGCCACTGTACCATCCTGGTTGTAAACATAGATATAACGATTACCAGAACCGAGCTGCTTAACCACTGCTACATCAGGCACAACAATATTCTGACGAGTACCGTAATTCATAATCACGCGTGCATACATACCTGGCTTTACAGTCTCCTTATCGTTCATCAAAGTAAGCTCAACAGGGAATGTACGAGTTGATGCATCAACCGATGGAGTGATGCGAGTAACCTTTGCTGTGAACTTCTGCTCTGGAAGAGCATCCAACTCAACCTCTACAGCCATACCCTTCTTGATATAAGCGTAGAGTGACTCTGATACGTTGATCATAATCTTCACAGGATTGATGCGCTGCACAACAAAGATTGGGCTACCAGCAGCCATATCGCCTACATCGTAGTTACGAGCTGTAACAACACCTGAGATTGGAGATACCAAAGTTGTGTTCTCCAACATATTCTCATAAGTAAACTTCGAAACCTCATAAGCGGTCTTCATCGCCTGCCAGTTAGCCTTTGACTCACCACCAAACTTATAGAGCTCGTCTGAACGCTCGAAGTTAGCCTTATTATTCTCATACTGAGCCTTTGCCTGTGCCAAAGCTGAGTTATCCAGCTCTGCAACACACTGACCCTTCTTCACGTGATCACCCACATCTACCAACAAACGAGTGATACGACGTGGCTGCTGTGGAGTGATGTTGTTCACAGCATAACCCTCAACGTTACCTGTAAATACACTCTGCTGATCAACATCCTGGATGTGTACTACGGCAGTTGTAACCTTAGGCTTTACAACCTCTGCCGACTGTGCTACTTCAGCCTCAGCCTCTGCACTCTTCTTCGATGAGCAAGCAACGCTTGCCAAGCAAACACCACCAACGAGCAGTGTCTTAACAATTACATTCATTTTCATATCTGTTCTACGTTTTTAATTTTCTTACTCTGCTGTTACTGATGCTGTTGCGCCCATAATCTTCGCCATAGATACCTGGTTGGTCAAGTAGTTGAAGATGGCTGTTGAGCGTGAAAGCTCTGCCTGTGTGTATGCAAGCTGTGAGTTGTCCACATCTACCAATGTTCCGCCACCCACTTCATAACGCTTAACCGCAATCTCATATCCGCGCTTCGCCTGCGAAATGGTCTGCGAAGAGGCGTGGAACTGCTTTACGTTGGTGAGCATATTGCTATAATATGACATCATCGCAGTACGCAGCTGACGCTCTGTATTCTCCTTCTGGAGCTGCAAAGACTCTATATCAATCTTAGCCTGGTTGATCTCAGCGCGACGCTTACCACCCGCAAAGATTGGGATATTCAAGCTAAAGAGCATTGTTGAAGATGGCATCCACTTAAAATTTGAAATATTCATTGATTCATCCATCGCATTATACATATAATTAAGTGATGCCGCCAATGATGGGAGATTAGCTGCACGCTTAATCTTCAAAGCCTGCTCAAGCATATCAGACTGAATATCCAACTGCTTCATTGTAGAGTTATTTGACAAGTCGCCCATCTCTACCTGAGCATTAAGCTCTACTTCATAATCAGCCAACTTGCCTGCGCAATCAATATCCTTTGCAAGATCAACACCCAACAACGCCTTCAACTGCCACAATGCCAAAACGATTGAGTTCTCAGCATTGAAGAGATTTGGCTCTGCATTTGCCACACTCACCTGCGAACGGATAAAATCATACTCCGAAACGGCACCTACTGAGTACTTCTTCTCTACGATCTTGTGGTTCTCAACGGCATTATCATAAACTCTCTTATAGACATCGTAAGAGTCCTTTGCCAAAAGCACCTGATAGAAAGCCTTTGACACCTGCTCAACCATATCAATGCGTGATGAGCGAGCCTGCTCAACAGCGAGTTCCACATCCATTGCTGAGAGCTGCAAAGACTTCCAAAGTTGCACATTTACGACAGGTAAAGCTGCTGATATACCACCTGACATTGTGTTGGTTGTACCCATTTGTCGTGTTACACCCATAATGTGGAACGATGGTTTCTCAATATAACGCTGATAAGTAGCCGACGCACTGATCTCTGGCCACAACGCAGCATAACTACCCTTCTTGGCATACTGCTTCTTCTCGATTGTCTTGTCAGCAACTTTCACCGTTGGGTTGTCACTCAAAGCAATCTGCAAAGCCTCGTCGAGTGTAATCACCATAGGGGCACCCTCTGTTGCCTCGGTGCTCTCCTGTGCCACAGCTGGCACTGCTGCCACGCACATCAGCGTGAGCAACACATAAAAGAGATTTTTCAGTTTCATAAAATTACTTTTAATTATTATTTATTTTCAATTTTCTTCTCTCACTGAGCTTCAGCGGGCGTGGCTCGCGACTCAAAATATCGTCAATCAATTGCAGACCCTTCACGGTAGAGAGTCCTCGGAGGAAATTTACCACCATAGCACCAAATGCCTCACCATTAGTAACCTCCTCAGGAATTACTACGCTGGTATCACTCATCAACAATCCCGATGTGGCAAGAAACAGACGAGCCATCAACTCAACGTCGATATTCGGATCAATGTAACCCTGCTCAAGACATTTTTGAAGTGCTATCTGCAAACCTTCCAGACCCTTCTCGGCGTGAGCGCGCTGCACCTTTTCATAAACGTTAGGATAGAATTTCTTAAGATTGAAGACCAATCGCTTCTCCACCTCCTGCACCTCTCCGTTATTACACATCAGACGAATACTCCTCAAAAGCACCTCAAGCATATTATCACACTCGGCAACCTGCTGACGAACATACTTCTGACGTACCTCCATCATATAGAGAATGCTTTCACACAACAACTCCTCCTTATCGCCAAACATCTCGTAGAGCGTACGCTTCGACATACCCAGACTGCTCGCTACGTCATCCATTCTGACCGACTTCACGCCAACAGCCTTTATCATTTTCGATACGTGTTCTACAATCTTTTCTCGTTGTGTCATAGTTTATCAAATTAAGACGTGCAAAAATAGCAACAGAAAACTAAAAAACAAAAAAAGTTTTTCCGTTTTCGAGTTTTTTCACAATTTCTTAACCTTATTTACCAAGATCAACAGCCACTAACCCCAATTTCAGAGAACTTAGGCGCAAATATATATAATATATTACTTGACCTATTCACCCATTTGAGCAGCATATTACCCCATTTTTACCACAAGTGTAAAAAAGAAAAACTCAAGCTACAAAGCGACGTCTTTTGCACATAGCCATACCGCAAGAATATTCATTTCACTACAAACTTGCATAAATCAGCACAACATTTCAGAATTTTATTTATCTTCACACATTCAAATACAATTTAACATTCAATAAGATGAGCTCAACCCCTGCAAAAGAGTCAAAAAACACTCTGCTAACAACCTTTAAGGAGTATTTACTAATGACACTCGGAATGTGTCTGTATTCATTTGGTTGGATAGGTTGCGTGTTGCCCGCAAAGAGTACAAGCGGTGCCGCGTCGGGTCTTGCAATCGTTATCAGCACCGCACTTCAAAACTCTGTTGGATGGGAGATTAAGATTGGTACTATTGTTCTGTTTATCAATGCTATTCTGCTGATCATTGCAGGCTTTGTCCTGGGTTGGAAATTCGGCATAAAAACCATCTACTGCATACTCGTGCTTTCAATGTCGATGAATATATGGCAAGATATTCTCCCATCGGATGATTTTCTTCACATCGATCGCTTCCTTTCGATGGTGATAGGAGGTGTGATTACTGGCGTCGGAGTGGCTCTTGCAATTATGCAGGGAGGCTCGGCAGGAGGAACTGATATTGTTGCAATGATTATCAACAAGTTCCATGCGATAAGCTATGGTCGTATCATCTTCCTTCTCGACCTATTGATTATCGCCTCATCACTCACCGTAGGCTTTACCATTGACGCTGCGATTTATGGCTATATTATGACCCTGGTATTTGGCTACACAGCCGATATGGTGCTGGCTGGAAACAAACAATCGAGCCAGGTACTTATCATATCACCCAAATATGAGGATATCACCCAGAAGCTAAATATGGATCTTGGGCGCGGCGTAACACTCATTCAGTCGGAGGGAGGATATACCCACAACCAGACAAAGATGATTATGGTGGTATGCACCAACCGTGAGACTCCTACGGTAATGAAATATGTCAAACAGATTGACCCTAATGCATTTATGACCGTAGCATCGGTTATGGGAGTATATGGACGCGGGTTCCAACCTATCAAGCTCTAACTATATGACCAACATAGAGATACTACGCGCCACCTCAGCCGATAATTCAACAGCAGAGTCTATACAGCTATTGCTCAGCCAATTATCATCCAAAGATGTTATTTTTACCGAGCAAGATTTAGCAGCATTGCTAAACGATCCCGCGAGCGTTCTATTTCTATTATATGTAGATAGCAAAATAGTGGGTATGCTAACCCTTTGCACATATCTTTCGCCCATAGGTCGCAAGGCTTGGATTGAGGACGTGGTAGTAGATAGTGCGTTGCGAGGCAAGGGTTATGGCAAGATGCTCGTTGAGCACGCCATTGGGTACGCTCGCACACTCTCACCCTGCACCCTTATGCTTACATCCAGAGCATCACGCATAGCCGCCAATGAACTCTATCGAGCAAGCGGCTTTGAGCCCAAAATCACCAACGTATATAAGATGTCACTCTAATCTAAAGCATCTTTACACCCATTGGCGAGGTCGTTTTACCCCGCCTTTTTGCCGTTTCGCCCCTGCCACAAAAAACGACATACCAATTTTTGTTATTTTTGGTAAATAATTCACCGAAGTAATGCGACTCGTACTCACATATCTGTCCCTTTTGCTATGTTGTTTCACCGCAACAGCGCAGACAACAGCTTCTGTTGAGGGTAAGATATCCACCAATGAGGAGGGTACAACAGAGAGCGTCGCAGGAATGGTCGTCGAGCTGGCTATGCTATCCGACACCATACAGAAACGACACACCATCACACTATCGGATGGCAAATTCATCTTCAAGCAACTTTCAGCAGGTAAATATCGCCTTGTAGCGTCGTCATTGGGCTACAAGAACGACACTATGACCGTCACACTGAAGCGAGGCAAGCACCTCACCCTACCCGAATGGATGGTAGAGATGGAACACCTGAATATTGACGAGGTGAGCATTACGGCTTTGGCAGCCCGCAGTGTCATTAAGGGCGATACCATATCCTACGACGCAGCAGCCTACAACGTACTTCCCGATGCCGATGCCGACGAGCTGCTGGCAAAGATACCTGGAATGAAGGTCGAGGATGGCAAGGTGACGACACAGGGCGAGGATGTGAGGAAAATTCTTGTGGATGGCAAGGAGTTCTTTGGGGAGAATGTCTCGGCAGCCCTATCATCCCTACCTGCCGAGATTATCAAGTCGGTAGAGGTGTTCGACAAACTCAGCGACGAGGCCGAGCTTTCGGGTATTGACGACGGTAACAGCTACAAGACCATAAATATCGTAACCCACAACAAGGTACGCACCTCAATGACCGGAAGGTTCAATGCTGGATATTCGATTGAGCCACGCCTCTACGACAACACACAGCACTACGGAGACATAAACTCCTCACTGAACATATTTCGTGACAAGGCCCGCACTACGCTGCGTCTGCAACTCAACAATATGAACAACAACGCCCAGTCCCGACGAGGTACGGTGGGCATCAATTATGTGAATTCGTGGGGCGAGAAGGACAAGCTGAAGTTCGAAGGCAGCTACACCTACAACCTAAACAAGAGCAACACATCACGCGAAACCGACCGTGACTATTTCCTCTCCGACAAGGATTATGAATCAAACTCCGGCTCCATATATGAGCACTACACCTCCACGAGCAACTCCTTATCAAAGAGCAATGGGCACAATCTCAATTCTCGCATAGAATACCGCATAACGCCTCGTCAGCGTTTCACTCTTCGTGTGCAACTATCGCTAAACGATGGAAACAATGGCGGAAACACACTTAACAACTATTTCCCAGTAAATGGCGACAACCCAACCTCACTGACCAACTGGAACCTCAGCGAGTCAAACTCGCTTTCGACATCGTTAAACGGCAGCTACATCATTCGCCTGGGGGAGAGAGCTGGTCGCACTATCAATCTGAATTTCGGAGCCTCATACTCCACCAACGGCTCACTGAATGAGAGCTACTCGGAGAAGAGAAAGGACAATATCGTACATCAGCACGCCACTTCGGATGGTGGCAACTACTCCTACAACGGCAACATATCATACGCAGAGCCCATTGGTGAGCATATACAGCTCACGATGAATTACAGTGCCAACTACCGTTTCTCTGACGCAAGCAAACTGACACGCCTCTACGACTTTGAGAATCAGATGTTCCTCGATGAGATAAACGCCAGATATTCAAACGTAAGCAACACCTCTTTCCTCACACAGCGTACAGGCCCAGGCTTCCGTTTCAACAATGAAAAGCTCACCATCACTGGTCAGCTCAACTACCAGCACGTAACGATGAGCAGCGACCGTCTCTACCCCATTGAATTCTCCATCTCCAACAAGCACTTCGAGAATCTCACCTACTCCTTCACAACACGATTCCGCCCCGACAAGCAGAATCTTGTTTCGCTGCGTGTGAGTTCTAACACTTCAAACCCCAGCATCAACCAGCTGCAGGATGTGGTAAACATCTCCAATATCAACAACATACGCGCAGGTAATCCCCACCTCAAGCCATCGTACTCGCATCAGGCAAATCTGCAATATACACGCACAAATGTTGAGCGTGGCAGGACATTCGACCTCAATATCGGCTGCTCAAAGAGCAACAATATGGTTGTGGACTCGGTGGTGATGAACCAGAACGGGTACAAGGTATATGACTTCAACGGCGAGGTTGTGGCAACCCTCTCTGCACAGGGTCGTTTCAGCAAGCCTGTGAATATCAACCGTACCTGGGGTATGAACGGAGGTGTCAATTACGCCTTTCCATTGGAATTTATAGGCTGCAATTTCCAGATTGGAGCGAATGCCTCATTAAACAAAACCCCATCGATCCTCAACGGAGAAACAAACCTCTCGCAGGAGGAGCGATACTCCGCCTCACTACGTCTTAACAGCACATTCAGCAAGAATCTTGATTTCAGGCTGCAATACAACCCCACCTACTCCCACATCACAAACTCCATCTCGAAACGCCGAGACAATGAATTCATTCGCCACCAGGCAAACGGCAATGTAAGGGTGGTGCTGGACTGCGGTCTGACGATGCACATAAACGCCCGTTACAGCAAGTATGTGGGTCTTTCCGAGACATCCAACCGACTCAACAATTCAGAGTTTATATGCAACCTGGGTGTGGGTATGAAACTCCTTCGCAAAAGAGGTGAGCTGCAATTTGTTGTCAATGACCTCTTCCAGCAGAACAAGGGCTTCTCGCACTCAACAAATGTGCAATACACACAAATCTCTACCCGAGACGTGATTGGGCGTTATTATGGTGTGAAATTCACCTACAACTATCGCAACTTCGGCAAGCGCAAAAGCTCTTCCAAGAGTCCAAACAGCAAAAAATCGTAAAAACCAATAATCACTACACCCATTGGCGAGGTCGATTGACCCCGCGATTTTGGCGTTTCACCAACAACTCTAAATCTCTTTGAATATATTTATATATTTTTGTGCTTGGAAAATTAAAACAAACACAAAATATGAGAAAGATTTTAGTTGCAGTAATCTTTATGCTATCGGCAGTAGCTGCCTCTGCACAGTCAAAGGTTTCGGTGAGTGGTATCATCACCTGCACCGAAAATGGCGTAAAAGATGGAGTTGTGGGAGCACAGATTGAGCTTATGTCGTTGCGCGACACGCTCGACAAGAAGTATGCCTTAACCGCTATTCGCGGAGCATACCAGTTCAAGCAGGTGCAGGCAGGCAAGTATCGCGTGATTGCATCATCGCTTGGTTATGTAGCCGACACTATCGAGATTAATGTCGAGCGAGGTAAGGACCTTGTAATCCCTGAGTGGGAGGTTGAGATGGAGCGTCACAAAATCGACGAGGTCAGCGTTGTCACACAGGCTATCCGCACATCAATCAACGGTGATACAATCTCATACAATGCATCAGCCTTCAAGGTGTTGCCCGATGCTGATGCTGATGAGCTTTTGTCGAAGCTGCCAGGTTTGAAGGTCGATGGTGGTACAATCACCACACAGGGCGAGACCGTACAGAAGATCCTGGTGGATGGTCGTGAGTTCTTCGGTAGCGACGTGGCGACAGCTATAAAGACTATCCCTGCCGACCAGATTAAGTCGGTAGAGGTGTTCGACAAGCTCAGCGACGAGGCGGAGTTCTCGGGCATTGACGATGGTAACAGCTACAAGGCTATCAACTTGGTAACAAAGATCAAGACAGCCATCTTTGGTAAGTTCAACGCAATGTACGCCTTTGAGCCAAAGACCAACGACGACACACAGCACTACGGTTCGGTGGATGGCAATGTAAACTTCTTCCGCAAAGTTTCAAAGACTACACTCCGTTTCCGTGCCAACAATATGAATGGTAACGCCGACTCAAAGATGGGTATGGGTGGTATCAACTACATTGCACAGTGGGGCGAGAACGACAAGATCAAGCTGGAGGGTAGCTACACATTCAACGCCAACAACAACAAGCATTGGAGCTGGAGCGACCGCGACTACTTCCTCACCGATGAGGAGATCGCCAATAATCCCGATCAGATCTATCAGCGTCAAATCTCTAACAGCAATAGCCAGGGTAAGGGTAGCAGCCACTCTTTCAATGCCCGTTTCGAGTGGAAGATTAGCGAGCGTCAGCGCTTTATGATGCGTGCCAATGTATCAACAAGCGACAACGAGAGCAACGGTACAAGTGCCAACAACTACTTCCCAGTAAGCGGTGCCGACATTATGCTCAACAACTGGAATTTGGGTGAGAGCGACAATATCAACACTGGTATCAACGGTAACTATATGTTGCGTATTGGCGAGAAGGCGGGTCGTACACTTCAGGTGAACTTCGGCGCAAACTACAACACAAGCAACTCAAACAACGAGAACTATTCAGAGAAGAGAATCAACGAAGACCCTATCCAGCAGCGTTCAGGCTCAGAGAACTACGGTTATAGTATGAATGGTGGTATCACCTACGCAGAGCCTCTCGGCAC
>JAEIGA010014012.1_pt1 | contig 12188 bp, 6 predicted proteins | sample 9270691 | NCBI WGS metagenome assembly JAEIGA01 (sample SAMN17057246, study PRJNA624740) | gut metagenome | biome: biome; isolation source: fecal sample | host: Bos grunniens | place: China: Xizang | collected 2019
ATTATGATACTGTTTATACATTGCTACATCAAAGATATGGTGATAACGAGTGGGTAACAGATCTACCTTCTGAAATTTCTTGCAAAGTATACGTTAATAAAAAACTTATTGATACTATTCAGGCATCTGATATATGCATTTAACATTGCTACCATCTTCTTCTTTAATAAGGTCCCCTCTAGGTGTAGCAGAGAGTTTTTTATTAGGTCTAAGAATAATGGCTCTAGCTTGAGTTATTTCATCTTTTAGATTATAAGTATCAGATTTAAGAGTTATATTAAGCCTAATACCTCTATCATATCTGTATAAGACAATAGTTTTGTCAAGAGATACATTAGTGTCTGTGATAGTTAATATTAAATCACGAGAAATCATTTTATCAGTCCTTTCTTTATATTAAAATAAGGATGCGATAATTAATCGCACCCTTTAATCAACATATTCAAATACCCAATTTTCAGGAAGATGTATAGTAAAACCGCTTGTAACTGCTGATTTTTTCACATAGATAGTTCGTGTTACACCATCTATCTTATTAGTAGGAAGATTAGCCCCACCACTTAATAGTTCACGAACAGTGTGATTGTTACAGTTATTTAGTCTTATAGTGTGAAGTGATGTACATCCAGCGAACATATTACCTACATCAACTCCATAACTAAGCACCCAATTAGACAAATCTAACTCTGTCAATGAAGTACAATTATTGAACATATAACCCATATCTTCTACAAAAGAAACATCCCAATCTTCTGTATTAACTGATACAAGACTTGTACAACCATTAAACATATTTCTTAAATCAGTGTAAGTTGCATTAACCATAGTTCTAACTTCAATTATATCTTTGCCTCTGAACTCATCAGGTACATATAATGGTATAGTCGGTTCTTCAGGCTCAACTGGTGGCTCGATTGGCTCATCAGGCTCTACTGGTGGTTCTTCAGGTTCAACAATAGGCTCGAATCTCCATCCTTTAGGTGGTGTTAATCCAACTACATCTTCTTCTCTACAGTGAATTATATGTGTTATTTCTTCATCTTCATATTTTGGTAAGTTGGAAAGATATATAATCTTACTTATTGTATCATTACTACAGTTGTCAAGTATTAGAGTATGTAGTGATGTACAACCATAGAACATATAAGATGTATTAGTCGCATTAGTTAAATCAAAGTTGCTTAAATTTACTGATTCTAATGAAGTACAGTTATAGAATAAATATGATGCATCAGTTAAATGACTTGTATCAATCATACTTAGGTCAATTTCCACTAAAGTACTATTTTCATAGAATGTACCATACATATTAGTTATAGAGCCAAAAGTAGCCCCTGATAAATTAATGCTTTTACATGGTCCAGCGAATACTCTTTCTAAATTAGTTAGTCCTGATAAGTTGCAATATGAAAAATCAGCTATTTCAAGATTCTCACAACCAGTAAATATCTGTAACATCTCTGATACATTAGATAAGTCACAATATGAAAAATCTACTGATTTAAGACTAGTACAGTTATAAAACATAGTAGTCATTTCAGTTAATTTAGGAAAGCTAGAATTAGCAAAACCAACTGTTTGTAGGTCTGCACAATCATAAAACATACTTAGCATAGTAGTTACTTCTTCAAGAGCATCTAATTGAAGGTTTTCAAATGATTTAAAGCCCCAGTTTGATGCAAATAATCTATATGCATCTTTTAAATCAGATCTTAGAGCAACAACTTCTCTAAGATAATGTTTATTACCAGGGTTTAATAGATATTCAGTAGTTATTATTTGATAAGTACCTGCTGTTTCATATGTGTAAGTAGTACAATTTATACTAAACACTGTTGCAGAACCAAGTACAGGGCTTTTAACTCCATCACCAAAATCATAGTATGGCTCTCGTGTTTCAACTGCTCTATCTGAGTGTTCAAAATAAAGAGTTGCCCCACCTATAGGTATTTCCACTATATAGATATTATACTCACTATAAGTATTAGGATATATATGATACCCATTGTATTTAATACTCTTAATAATTCTCCCATTGTATCTGCCGCCCAAACATAAATTTCTACTTAGTCTCATCGTTACTCACCCTTATATATAATACATCTTCTTCTTCATCCTCTGGGTCTAGATAATCTGTAACTATTTCAATTCTTTTGACATTATTAGAACAAGTAATAAAACCTTGAGTCAAGTCAGCCTTATCTTCATCTGTTAAATCAGCATAAGTAAGTGATTTACCGTCAACACCGTCAATACCATCCTCACCTTTATCGCCTTTAGCCCCTCTAGGACCCATTATATTAACTGTTTCAGGGTTTTCTAAATCCAAGTCATTAGTCCAAGATAAATCACCGAATTCATTAATTGAAGGAGTATATAAAGCTTTGACTTTTTGAGTTCTTACTAGATACTCTACTGCATCTTCTATTTTATTAAGATTAGCAGCAGTTATTACATCGCCTGGCTCCCAATTTGTTTCTTCATAGATACCATATGGTAAATCGCCATCGTCATCATCAATTTCACCATCTTCAGCTTCAGAACCATCAGTAATACCTCCATCAACACTAGGAGGGTACTCTATACCTTTCTCCATTACAAACCCTATTTCTTTAGCAACAGTAAAGCTAACTGGAGGAATAGTTACTCTTTCAGTTAGATAATCAGACCCATAAAGTTGTAATTGAAGCTGATATTCACCTACTTCAATAGGGTCATCAGTCCAATCAAGAGTAATAGTTATTACTACACAATCATCTTCTACTGGTTGTCTAGGACATTGTTCTTCTCTAAACATCTCTCCATTAGGCTTACGAACTATAGCACGAGCAGATATTATACCAGAGTCAACCACAACATCTTCTTCTATCATTTTATTAAAAGCAAATTTATATTTTAGCACTTTGATTCTAAGGATTATACCTCTATCATGTTGATATATTATTAATGGCTCATTAAGTGAGGCAGTATTATTATTTACTGTTAAAACCAAGTCTCTTTGAATCAATTTAAATCAACACCTTTCTTATTCATTATTGTTCATCAATTCTTGAACTAAGGCTTCTAATTGTAGTACACGATTTACAAGTTCTTTAATACACTCATTTTGATAATAATCCATATCTGTTACAGTTTCAAAAGTAGAATTAGTATAATCCCCCTCTGAATAAGCAACTATACTTGTTCCATCAGATGCTAAAGTATTAGCGAGAGTTGCCATTTGAGCCTGTGAATTACCTATTTGGTCATTAATTTGTTTGATACATAAATTAAGCACATATGCTAGGTTTTCATAAGCATAATTGAACTTCTCATATTTTGTTTCAAACTCTTGTTTTTCTTCTAAAAGTACATATTCATCATCTATTAGTGCATGTAATAAATCAAGTATATTAGTTATATGCACATCATAAATTTGTTTTGAGTCTTCTAAAGCAGCTTTATGGCTACTTATTTTAGGTACTTCAACAATAAGGTCTGCTGACTGAGATTCATTTCCTCTTGAATCACGAACTTCAATATTAATTTTATGTGTTCCTTCTCCTAAATCCCTACCAAAAATATAATATAGATTACTACCATCGCATAAATAAACCTGTGGAGTAATCAATTTAGGTATGTTATCAATATATAATACTTGTACTAATTCTTCATCTGGGTCAATATCATCTTTTACATAGTAGCTAAGGACATAAGAGCCATTATAATAGACATTCTCAGCAGTTAAGCCTTTAATGAATTCAGGCTTCAAATCTTGACTATGAATAGAAAGCTCGAATGTTTCATTAAAAGTACCTACATATTTTTGTGGTATTGCACTTTTACCACCAACAGTATAATCACAAACTACTGTAACAATGAACTCTCCTGCTTCAGAACACGTAACCTCTATGTAGTCATCATATACTGTTGCACTATTTGTTGATTTTGAGCCATCTTCTTTTTTAGTTATGATAGGACGCATACTTATTGAAACATAAGCACTATTAGTTGTTTCATAATCAATTCTAACAGTTTCATTTCTAAATGCAGTTATAGACCTTGTAGAGAACTCGATTTTAGGCACATAATCCTTCGCATCTACGACTGTAACTATACATTCATCATATAAACCAACATTAGTAAGTGAAGTACAGCTAACTATTGTTGAGCCTACAGTTTTAGGGCGTGATACTTTACCTTCTTGGTCAACCTCAATTATATTTGTATCTCTTGACTTCCATATTAGTCCAGTTTGAGTTGTATCAGCAGGGACTAAAGTTGGTGTTAAGTATTCAGAAACACTACTATCATTACATATAAATGTTAGTTCTTTTTTATCTAATTCAATGTATTTTAGAGGCACCCAATCGCCTAGTACATTAATAGTAACACTTGCAATAGCATATTCATATCTATTGCTAGGGTAACAAGTTATAGTAGCAGTACCCGTACTAGTAGCTTTAACATAACCAAATTCATCAACTGTTGCTACCCAATCTGATGAAGATTTCCATACAACATCTTGTCTAACTGGGGCAGGGTCATTCCAACCACCTGCATACACAGTAGCATTAAGATTTATAACATCATTAACATATAAATCTATCGTGGAATCATTAACTACTTGGTGATTAAGGCTTATATATACACTTCCTGCTGTTTCTAATTTATCAACTATATGAATTTCACAGCTTACACTGCTTCCAGACCTATAGTTTATCGCAGTTACAGTACCAGAAAGGCCAGGGACAAGTCCTCTAACATTACCAAATGCGTCCACATCAATAAACCAATCAGATGAAACCCAATCTACAGGCAAGTCATAAATCATAAGAGGTTTAGCTAAACATTTTAACTGTATTGGCGTATCTGGTGTTATATAGTTGTATGAATAAGGCAATTCTAATACTATATCATCAAGGTATTGCGCCCCATCACTTATATATACAGATACAGTTTTACTTACTACAGAGCCATCAAAGTTCACATAAGAAAAAGTAATTGGCTCATTAGCACAATATGATTTAGCTAGAATAGTTACAACGTTAGTCGTATTATAAGTACCATACTCATTTACTTGCTCATTAACTTGAGTGTCTAATACGTGCATTAAATCACTATCATATTCTAATTCTAAAGTAACTGGGGGATTCATTTCATTAAATGTAGCAATTATAGTAAATTCGTCTCCCTCTAATACATCAACCACCCTAACAGTATTCTCATAGCCTTGTATACTAAGGTCTAATTCTTCCATTACATAATCAAAAGTAGCTATACCATTTTCATCTACTGTATAATGTTTACCCTTGTATACTAGTTCAGTGTTAATAGCCATAACACTATTTTCATCGAAGTATCTATAATACTTATTGCCTCCATCTGTAAAAGTAACTAAGCCATTTGAATAAAGATTACCTGAATCATCTTTAGCTACATAATAATCGCTATTTATTCTTATAAAGCTATGTTTCTTAGGATATTTACCAGTATGGAATTTGAATTGAGGATTAGCATAGTATTCTTCGCCTTTGAATCCACAATCCCAAAAGATACTACCAAGTTTATCTGTATATGGGTCATCAAATGTTCCTGCTTTATTAGTAGGGTCTTTTGTGAAGATTGAGAATTCCATATTACACCCTATTAATAAAGGTATTTGGCCATAATAACTCTCTGCTGGTGGTACAATTACAAGTCTATAATGCTCAGAGTGTACAAGGTCTAAGTATTTAGTGTATAAAGTCCATTCTCCATTAGTAATGGTTATTTCATCATCTATATAATATTGCCTTTCACTCAATGAATCAAATAGAAGAACTCTAAATTTAAACTCTGGTTTTTCTGATGAATCACTTCTATCTGGTAAATCACTTCTAAACCAAAACCTTAAACGAGCACGAAATTCATCTATACTAGCTTCATCATCTGGTATTTCAGGCACTACAAATGTGTAATAAAGACCAATGCTTTTACTAGCGGCTGTTTCCAAAGTTGTTTCCTTAGTGCTGTAAACTCCTAAAACAAACCCACTATCATTAGTTATATTTTCAGGACAGTTATAAATATTATCTGTATATGGTGGATATTCAATAACTCTTGCACCTGCAAGTGTACTATAGTTCTTATGTTTAATTAAGTTAATTGGAGATAATGTTTGTGTTTCAGAAGCTATAACTTCTATATCTAATAGTTGTAATCCAGCTATACTATTGCTTATTGTACAGTAGCCTTCACGAGCTATACCGTATTCTGAATAGCTTCTTTTGTATATTCTATAATCACAACCAATACCAATAATATATTTTTTAGGATTTAATTGAACTGAAGCGTATTCATAAACTCCATCTACCCAAGACCCAAGTGTGCTACATTTTTTCTTGAATACATAATCATCATAATTACCTATTATAATAGCTTCTTTATCTTCTCTCTCATAAACATATAAGAAGAACTCAAAAGGTGGGATTTCATACACATCATCCATCTCTGGTGGTGGAGGACAATTAACCTTCATTTTAATATCTAATTGCACAGTTGAATTATAATTAGAAAGGTCTATTGATTGATAAATCCCTGGTGCTTTAGATTCATATAAATAACCATAGTCACTATTAGGTTTAAGAATAGAAGTAATTTCTATGCCGCCTGAACGATTTTCTTCAAAATTAATATAATGCCAATCCCAATTAGGGATAGTAAGATTGCCAAGCACTTCTTCACATTCAAATGAGCCATTAAGAATTACATTCTTTGTTTCCACTATATCAACCCCTTTCTATGTTAGATAGTTGTGATTAACAATTAAGGTATATTGACTATTAAATAATCTTTCATTTCTCTCTATCTGGTCTAATAGCAAGTTATATTGATTCAACTTACTTAAACTCACTGCATTTGATATGCCACCTAATAAAGCATCCATATCTTCCATATCGTTTTTAACAGTCTTTAATGTTTCTAGGCTTTGTTTCACTTCATCTATTTCTTTATTTGTTTTAGTAACTCTATTTTCAAGTACTTCTAATCTTGAAGTAACTGTACCTTTATAATTAACATCTTTCTCTGACTCTGCCCTACATACAGATTCAATTTCCATACCACATCCACCTGTATAGCTTAATCTTAATCTAAGTACAGGAACAATAGTTATTTCATTCGAATTGAGTTGTCGTAGTGCTATTGTGTCTCCAAGTTGAATAGTTGGGTCGCCTCTAAGTTTAACTTTAACTGGACTATAACTTATCTTAGACATAGTAGGTAGTAGGGTATTTTTTAATGTATCTACATCATAAAATGGATTTTCAAGCACTAAAGCCGCATTTGACATTTCACCTATGCTAACCAATTCACCATCAGACATAGTACAATGTATTGTATCTACCTTATATACTGCATCTCCCTGCGTAGGAGGTGCATATTTATTAGGTTCATATATTTTAACAACATCACTAGCTTTTGTATTAAGTTTTGCGAGTTGTAATCTTCTCTCTCCATCTAAGAAGAAATTGCCGCCTAAATAACCAGCTATATATGATAAAGCTTCACGCATAGTCATACCAAAGCATACTTGATTAGAGTCAGATTCAACTACTACTTGATTACCTGATTCATCAAGAACTATAACTGGAACAAATTTAGGTCTAGGTAGTTTTTGCACACCTGCTATCCCTGGAGGGCAAATTATACCTATTGAATCACATATGTCCTTAAGTATAACATAAGCACTAATATCTGAAGTATATTTATCATAAACATAATTACTCTTGTACTCTCTATCTAATTCAGGCTTGTATAAGTCATCATATGCCTCTATTGTTTTAGATAGTTGAGTATGTGATACATTAAATACGTGGAAGCGTCCTAAAGGCACTTCAATCCATATTTCTTCTTGTCTAGAATTTATTGCTTTAAGTTCAACGTCTAGTGTTATTAAATCGCCTTCATTTACTATAACATTAGAACTAACAACCATACTTAGTTTAGCTACAGCTAAGTTACCTATTGTATAATCTTCACTACCTAATAATAAATCGTGGTCAATTTTAATTGATGATATATTTGATGGAGTAGCGATATTACAACGCAATCTAAATTCACGAATATCTCTATCTATATATTCCTTATAATAGTTAGAAATAATTAGGTCTTCAAATTGATACATATAATCACTCCTTACTTCTCAATAAAGTTTGCTGAAAAGCTTTTAAAGAGTAATTTGCCACCAGCTATAGAATATACAGGTGCGCTTCTATCTCCTACATAGAATGTTTTAGTGGTTTGTCCTTCTTGTGGGTCATAATAACTTATATCAAAAAATACTTCAGTCATTGAGTTTAATAATGTACTCATTTCATCAGCAGTTAAACCATTCCATCTACATTCTAATTTAACTTTTGTAGCAACTCTTTCTCTTTGCATTTCACCAGTAAGACTTCTAAATGATTCTTCAGAGTCTAAATCATATCTATTACATACTACTTCAATAGGTTGTGGTATACTTGACCCACCAATTGTCATATAAGTGTATGATGATGCCATTTTATCAACTCCTTGTATTAAAATAAGGAGGGAAATATTTCCCTCCATGTATTGTTGTTATATATCTAATAAAGTTTTACCTGATTCTCTTTGAAGTTTGTTAATGCTATTAATTGAAGCTCTAGCAAATTCTCTACCGTCAATTTGTAATACTACGTCTTTATTTTCATTAGTATTATTATTAGCTTGACCATACATATTTCTAGCGTTTCTAGCCATAGCATTATCTACTGCTTGACCCATAGCTTGTGCTATCTTACTAGTAAATGATGTATTTTCTAGAGGAACAACCATTTCTTTACCTGCTTCTCCACCCATATGTAATGAGCCATTAGCAAATCCAAGAGGTGTTAGTCCATCTATAATACCACCACGTTTGTACCATTGTATGCTAAATGAAGGTACACTTGGAGGGTCTAAGCTAAATTTACCTGAAACAGATATATGAGGTAATTTTATCTTAGGTAATGACCAGTTAGTATTTCTTAATAAGTTACCTATACTAGTGATTGTTGAACTTATAGATGATTTAGCTTCATCAAATGGTTTAGTGAATTTTTGTTTAAGTCCTGATAATCCTTCAGTAACTTTAGTTCCTATACCTTGAGCATTAGTTTTAACGCTATTCTTTAAGTCATTCCATTTAGGTGTTAAAGCGTTTTTAACTTCATCCATTTTCTTAGTGAAGCTATCTTTTATTTCTGCAAATTTATTAGTAGCTTCAGTTACTACTGCTTTTACACTTGTACTAGTAGCAGTTTTTATTGCGTTCCACTTATTATTTGCTTCACTTCTTACTTCTTCAAGTTTGCTACCTAAATTAGTTTTTAACTCGTTGTATGCTCTTTCTACGTCTGATTTAGTTTTAGTAGCCGCATCAATAGCCTTAGCTTTGATATCTTCCCACTTAGAAGTTAAATCAGTTCTTATTGTTTCCATCGCAGTAGTTAATTTAGATTTCAATTCATCCATATTAGATGATAAGCTAGTTTTTAATGTTTGGAAAGCATCTACACCAGTGTTGCGTAACTTATCAAATGTATCTAAACCAGTTTCTTTAATTGTCTTCCATGTGTCCTCATTTGATTGTTTCCAAGTGTTTAATTTATCAGTAAGTGCTTTTTTAAGATTTTCATACTTATCTTCTACATCAGATTTAATTTTAGAAACAAGGTCAGTTGTTTTATCTTTAACTTTAGACCAAGTATCATCACTATGTTCTCTAAACTTATCTAAAGAATCAGCTACTTTGTCTTTTAATTTAGAGTAATTATCTTCTGCCTCTGACTTAATACCTGATACAATTTCAGATGTTTTGTTTTTGATATTAGTCCATATATTCTCACTGTTTTGTCTCCAGCTTTCTAAATGAGTAGATAGCATATCTTTGAACTTACTATAGTTTTCTTCTATATCTTGTTTAATACTAGATACAATTTCAGATGTTTTTTGTTTAACAGCGTTCCATTTTTCTTCACTGCTTTTGCGTACATTTTCAAGGCTATCTGCAACTTTTTCTTTAAGTGATTCATATGTGTCTTTTGCATTATTATAGATATCTGAGCATCTTCCAACTACAATCTCTTTAGTGCTATTCCATTTCTCAACAGTTGTGTCATATAATTCTTTCCAAGCGTCTGAAACAAAAGTAACTACTTCTTCTACAGTGCCAAATATAGCATCTCCTACTGCTGAAATAGAATCTACTAAAGCTGAAATTGAAGAATCAATACCTTGTATAAGCCCTTCTATTATGTTTACACCAATATCAGCGAATACTCTTGATGGTGAATGTATATCGAATAAGTCTTTAAAGAAGCCTATTATTATGTCGCCTATACCAGTAAGTAGTGTACCTATTGCTTTAGCGGCTGACATAATACCATCGCAAAGACCTTCTATTAATAACCCACCTATTTCTTTAAAGTAATCTATTACACCTTGCCATTTAGGTGATATTGATTCTTTTATTGAATCAACTGATGAATCAAAAAGACCTTTGATGCTTTCCCAGATGTTTGCAAAGAAATCTTTAGTTTCTGTCCATACATCCTTAATATACTGAATTGTTTCATCCCAAGCACCTACAAAATGGTCTTTAACACCACCCCAAGTTGAAATGAATGTATCTCTAATAGTACCCCAAGTGTTTGATAACCAGTCTTTTGCTTCTGTCCATACATCCTTAGAATATTTAACTGTTTCATCCCAAGCACTATTAATATGGTCGCTAATACCTGTCCATATAGGTCCACATGTATCTTTAATAGAGTTCCAAGTGCTTGATAACCAATCTTTAGTCTCACTCCATACGTCCTTAGTATATTGAACTGTTTCGTTCCAAGCATTTCCAACATGGTCACTAATATCTGTCCATATATCAATGAATGTGTCTTTGATAGTAGTCCAAGTATCTGATAACCAGTCTTTTGTTTCACTCCACACGTCCTTAGAGTATTCAACTGTTTCATCCCAAGCTTTTCCAACATGGTCACTAACTTTTGCCCACACATCAGCACATACATCTACGATAGAATTCCAAGTGTCTGATAGCCAGTCTTTAGTTTCGCCCCATACGTCCTTAGTATATTTAACAGTTTCATCCCACGCTTTAGAGATATGGTCACTAATACCTGTCCATATATCAACACAAGCATCTTTAATAGAATTCCAAATGTCAGAGAACCAAGTTTTAGTTTCTTCCCATACATCTTTAGAATATTCTAAAGTTTCATCCCAAGCATTCTTAATGTAGTCAACAATAGGTTGTACTTTTTCTAGAATTTTTTCTTTGATTTCATTCCATTTTTCTTCACAGACAGATACCCATTCGCTTAATGTTTCAACAACTGCATCCTTCATCTCAGTATATTTGTTTACAACATCATCTACTATAGGACCCACTAAATCTGCTGTAAGTTTCTTAATTTCTTCCCAACGCTCTCTGTTTCTTTCTTTCCATTCATCTAGGATAGTAGTAAGTTCATCTTTTAATACTGAGAACTTAGCTTTAGCGTTTTCTACAGCGATGCCTAATCTTTCTGTAGTAACATCTTTAACTTCGTTCCACTTATCACCGATACCTCTTACAAAATCACCTATAGGTCCTTCAACAATAGACTCTTTTAATCCTGCAAATGTATCTTTAACAGCATTATAAATCTCACTACATTTTTCTGAAGTAGCTGTTTTTAAATTATCCCATCCATCACTTATGCTAGTGCATATACCACTGAATGTTTCTTTAATGCTTTCGCCAACTCCAGCCCACCATTCTTCAGTATTATTCCATGCTTCTTTTATACCAGAGCCAAGATTACTGAATGCTGATTTAATGCTATCACTTAATCCAGTCCACCATTCACTAGATGTTATATTTTCAATACCTTTACCTATTGCATCTTTTACTGCCCCAAGAGCGTCACCAATAGCTGAAATAGCATCTTTTACTCCTTGACAGAAGCCTTCTATTATGTCTCCTCCTACTTGCTTGATTTGTTCTCCAACTGAAGAATCTATACCAAGTAATCCTATAAAGAAGTCTATTATAAATTCTGCTAAACCAGCAAGTAAACTAGGTAAAGCTTTAATACACTCCCAAATACCTAGAACAAGACCTTTAATTAACTCATAACCTATTTCAATGAAGTATTTGTTTAAGTCTC
>JAEIGA010014013.1_pt1 | contig 12188 bp, 13 predicted proteins | sample 9270691 | NCBI WGS metagenome assembly JAEIGA01 (sample SAMN17057246, study PRJNA624740) | gut metagenome | biome: biome; isolation source: fecal sample | host: Bos grunniens | place: China: Xizang | collected 2019
CTTACAGGAGGAATCTAAAATGAAGAAGATTCAGAAGTCAAAGAAGGGTTTCACCCTCGTAGAAATGGTACTCGTTATTGCTATCATCGTTATCCTTGCAGCAGTTCTCATCATCGGTATCACAAAGTACCTCAATGGTGCTAACGCAGCTACAAAGTCCATCAGCATGCACCAGTCTGCAGTAGATTACGTTGTAAACGATGTTAACGCACACGTTAACGTATTCCAGAGCTAATAACTAGTCAATTAAATTATAAGCGGAGAACTTAGTTCTCCGCTTTTTTTTTGCATTCAAAAAACTTCGCATTTTTGTCACAATTTATAAATTGACCTTATACCGGGTAGACGGGAATACAAAATAAGATTGATCTTATATAATTAATAAAGACGGCTTGTCCAGCCTGTTGACAGCATAAAAAAACTGCGACAAAATAAATGTTAACAAAATGTTGCAAATTTTAACAAAATATTAATTAAACGGTTGAAATTTGAAAAGAAGAAAGTATAATAACAATAGATGAGAATGATGATTCATACCTTTTAAGATCAGGAGGGTATTATGCGGAAAATAGATAAAGATTACAAGTCCAAAAGAGCCTTTACGCTTTTGGAAATGGTTATTGTAATTGGAATAATCGTAATACTTGCTACAGTGTTAATATATAATATTAACGATATTATCAATGCTGCTGATGCCGCTGATCAAGGTGTTGCAGATGCTTCTAATCAGCTCGGACAGGCAATCGATGACAGCGAGAGACAGCTTTCCCAGTATCATTTTTGAGGTGCATATTTATGAAGAAGTTTATTAAGACAAAAGGCCGCAAAGGTTTTACCCTCGTTGAGACAATACTGGCAGTATTTATTCTTATTGTCATTTCTACTATGCTGATAAATGGATTCATTACAACAATGTCATATTCATATCAGACATCAATATATAGCAGATCTGCAGGCAACAATTATAAGGCTTGTATGAATTCGGTAGCAACTTGGAACCATTATGATAATTTAGGTGATGATGGCCGAGAAGCTCATGGTCAGAATTATATAGATCATAGTAATAATCATGTATTAAAATTCTCCGGCAGTACTACTAATTCTTTTGAGAGTTTGAGTGTAGCTGTTGAGAAGAATAGTGATTTAGGATATACAGTACCCGGTACACTCAGCTATAACTCTTATCAATACGCACCAACAAATGATGCTTTTTCTGATAACCGCACAACTTTCTTCTATTATCCTGAGTGGTGTTCAGATGAGAGTGGTAATCATACCGGTGAGATTGTCGTAATGTATAAAGCATCAGAAAAAGAGTACTATTGGGTTATCACTAACGGTACTGATAATTTGGTAGGCGCCACAAGAGTTGGCAATGCAATTCATTCTTCTTGATTTGAAATTGTAATTGCGGAGGTTAAATAATATGCATAGACAGTTAAAGAGCAAAAAGGGATTTTCCCTCGTTGAATTGGTATTGGCAATTGCAATTATCATATTGATCGGCGGAGTTATTGCAGGTATCTGTGGAGCTATATCTAATTCTTTTGTAACAACATATAACATTGATGATTCTACTGATTATGCAATGTTGTATGCCAGGGGATTTGAGAACTCATTCTTGGCGTATTCCCAGTCAAAAAACGGTGTCGCAAACGATACCTATAAATGGAAGATCAAAGATGCCAAGGGAGATGTAGGCACAATTCCTACTCTTGTAGTTACAACCGGAAGTGGCGATAAAGCTGTGTTTGATCCTCAGTTTTTGGGACAAGATGATGCGAAAGCAAAATGGAATATAACCATGTTCTATAAATTTGATTCGAGTACTGCTTGTGTTATGTATCGTATATTTATTAAGGACAATTATGATGATACTGCAATCACAAGATATGACGGTAGTTTCTGGCTTCCCCGTTTCGAGCAGTGTGCAGAGTATGCGTGTGTCGGTTCAAGCAGAGTTGTTGAGACTTCCGGCGGAGCTCCGCTTAACGATGAGACTATGAAAACAAAGTATGGATATTCCCAGGAAGATGTAAACCAGATAGCTTCAGGTTTGGATGATACTTATACGGATGAGATCAAATATGTTTGGGGCTAATCGTTAAAACATTTAAGCTTACTTAAAAGGGGTGTTGCTTTAAGGCAGCACCCCATTAATTTTCTAACAGATAAAAACCGCAAATACTTCAAAAGGTTGTACTACTATCTGTTTATTTGATAGAATTTCGGAAAAACAGCAGGGAAGTGTGGATATGAAGATAAAAGTTGGTCTGGATATAGGCGGAAGTACGACGAAGATCGTCGGAATGAAAGATGGCAGCATTATTGCCAGAGAGATCGTCAGGGCGGCTGATCCTGTTACTTCGGCATTCGGTGCTGTCGGTAAACTTATTAACGACCACTCGATCTCCGTTAATGATATAGATCAGATCAACATTACCGGTGTAGGTTCAGGATATCCACAGGCACCGATCTTTGGAATCAAGACGGTTATTGTTGAAGAATTCAAGGCGACAGGCCTTGGCGGTTTATATCTGTCCGGACTGGATCATGCGGTTGTTGTCAGCATGGGAACAGGTACGGCATATCTTGAGGCAACAAGAAACAGTGTAAGACACATTATCGGTTCCGGTGTCGGAGGCGGTACTCTTGTAGGTCTGGGAATGGCTCTGACCGGTACATCTGATGCAGTAAAGCTTTCCGATATGGCAACATCTGGCAACATATTGAAATGTGATCTTACGATCGGTGATATAACTAAGAACGGCGTAACAGGACTCCCGATGAATGTTACCGCATCCAATTTCGGTAAAGCTGCCGACGATCTTTCAAGAGAAGATAAGATGGCAGGTGTATTCAATCTTGTTTATCAGGCTGTCGGTACGGTTGCAGTAATGGCATCCAGACAGTGCAATCTTAAGGATATCGTTTTCACGGGTCAGTTGACTGATCTTAAGGAATGCCAGCAGTATCTGATCCCGTTTGAAGATCTTTACGGAGTTAACATGATCGTTCCTGAAGATGCGGTTTTCGCAACGGCTCTCGGAAGCTGTCTTGCAGAAGGGCAGGCAGATCAGTGAGCAAAAAGAAAGCATTAGCAAAGGACCGTGCCTGGGAGCTGGATTTCCTAAGAGGAATAGCTTTGATCATGATGCTCTTCATGCATATGTCATGGGACGTCAGATATGAATTCGGAGCAGACATGTTCTCATATCTTGAAGAGGGCTGGTTCTGGTCTTTTGTTCACCCGATAATCGTTGTTCTTTTTGTAAGCGTATCAGGAATTTGCTGCACGTTATCGCGCAATAATGTGAAGAGAGGTTTAAAGCTTCTCGGTGCATCTCTTGTACTGACGCTGGTTACATTCCTGATCACTAAGTTTGCAGGCATTCAGTGTCTCATCGTCTTCAATGTGCTTGCGGTATTAACATGCGGCGTCTTTCTTTATGCACTCATCTCATTCATTGAGCAAAAGACGCATGCAAAAGCAAACGTAGTGAACCTGATAATGGGACTTGTCGGTCTTTATATCGTTATCAGCGGATGCAATATCGGCTATATGGATTATTCTACTGACAATCTCCTGTTCCTCCCGATAGGATTCGAGATTTCGGGTTCTCCCTGGATGGCAGATTACATGCCGCTCTTCCCTTGGCTCGGAGTATTCCTTATCGGCTGTGTAATAGGAAGAGTCTGCTACAAGGAAAAGAAAACGTTATTTGCCGGAAGAGGCAAGGTCATGAAGGCAATAGCAAGACCTGTAGAATTCATAGGAAGACATTCACTCATAATCTATCTGACACATCAGCCGGTCGTATATGGTGTATTGTTTCTTATCTTCATGTTGATAAATAGTTTGCGATGAAGATCCAGAGCAAAGGAAAGAAAAGAACGGCGCTGAGGATCACGGCGATCGTCATATTACCTGTACTTTGTGTAGCTGCTGTTTTACTTAATGCTTTTATTCCGCGCAGCGTGGCAGATTATTACTGCACGAATATTTTTCCTTATCTGTCTGCACCGATGCAGAGCATCAGTATGTGTTTTCATTATTCGCTGACGGAGAATCTGGTCGTCTGCCTGACCCCGTTCCTTATTATCGTTCTTGTGGTCTGGCTTGTGGTCCTTGTGAAAAAGTTCTTAAGCCACGGTGCGCTGACATATATATATAAATCTTTCAGGAATCTCTTTATCCTGATACTTATCGGCGCTCTGATCTTTCAGGCAACTCACGGGCTCAACTATAAGAGGACTCATGTTTCAAAGGCTATGGCTCTTACGGATAAGGAACTGACTTTTGATGATTACTGCAATGCGCTTAAATGGGCATACATGGGCATGATCGAAGCAAGAAGCCATTTAGGCGAAGACTATAATGGCGTTGCACACATGAGCGGCAGCTTTGAAAACTCCGCATTGTATGCGTGCTCTCTTCTTGATGCTTTCAGTGAGGAATACAATATTCCCTTAAGCAAAAACTATGTGCGCGCAAAGCCCGTATCGATGAGCCACTATTGGAGCTATACACACATAGTCGGAATGTACGACATGTTCTTAGGTGAAGTGAATCTTAATACGGATTACATGAGCATTAACGAATATCCGATCACTTTATGTCATGAACTTACTCATGCCAAAGGATATGCAAGTGAGACAGACTGCAACACGATGGCAACGCTTGCGTGCTGCTCGGCTTCAAGAGCTGATTTCAGATACGCCGGTTACTACGAGATATTCTGGAATCTTTATTACGTTGCCGATGACATAGCTGAAGCAACAGGCGAAGTCGTTCCGGAGTTTCCCGTTACAACTGAGATGACTCCCGTCTACAGGGACATGAGAGCTTCATATATCTATTGGAGACAGATAGATGATGAAGTCGATCAGATCAAAGAAGTCCTCGGCATCGACATCACTGAAGCAAGTGATGCGGTCAACGATACTTTCCTTAAGACAAACGGAGAGTCCGGTGTGGATTCATATCACGTTCCTGACAGCATCTATGTCAGGTTCTATCTTACATATGCAGGTGTCTGAAGATGCTTGAAGTAATACTTAAAGGTCACGACAAATTTTACGGTGTTTCTGATGTCGTCAGGATGATCTGCGGCGTGCCCGAAGAGCTTAAGGACGAAGGTAAGGTCATAGTACCTGAAGGTCCTGACATAAGGCTCGTAAATGAACTTCTGGAAGACGGAAGATCCGTTACTTATTCGGAGGACAAAGAATACGAGTTTAAAGGCGAGCTGTTAGAACCCGGCCGTGAGATCAAGAGATCTCTTTACATGGCTTTGTCTGATATCACTTCGAAAAGCATGCCGTGGGGTTGTCTTACCGGAATAAGACCGACGCTCGTTGCATGTGAGGAAGAAGACGCAAAGGCACTTGAAGAGAAATATTTCGTAAGGCCTGACAAGGCTGTTCTTGCATATGAGACTTCAAGGGAAGAGCAGAGGATCCTTTCACTGGTTCCCGAAGAAAGCATCTGCATCTATGTAGGCATTCCTTTCTGTCCTTCAAGATGTGAATACTGTTCATTTGTATCTTCCGATATTTCGCATCACATGGACAGGCTCGTAAATTACGAGGCAGCTTTAGAGCGTGAGATAAAGACGGTGGCATCACACATCAACAGACCTGTTGCTGCGATCTATGTCGGAGGCGGCACGCCGACGGTGCTTGAAGAAAAAGAGTTTTCATCTCTTCTCGACTGCATTTATTCAAATATCAGGATAACGCCTGAATGCGAGGTTACCGTTGAAGCCGGAAGACCGGATACGATAACATCTGGCAAGCTTATTTCAATGAGAGATCACGGCATCACCAGGATATGCATCAATCCCCAGACGATGAGAACGGATACTCTCTTAAGACTCGGAAGAAGACACACGGCAGAAGATACGGTCAGGGTCTATCAGGAAGCAACCGGAATGGGTTTTGATCTCATCAACATGGATCTCATTGCAGGACTTCCTTATGAGAACGCAAAAGATCACGTGGAGTCCACGAAGAAACTTATAGAACTCGCACCTGCCAACATAACCGTACATACTCTTTATAAGAAGAGACGCGCTAGCATCAGCAGGGAACAGGTAATGGATCTTGAGAAGTCCAGAGGCGAACTCGATATGTGTGTTGCCGAGAGTTATGAACTTTTAAAGCAGGCAGGTTACCATCCGTATTACATGTATCGTCAGAAAGATACGGGACACGGTCTTGAGAATACCGGTTTTGCAAAAGACGGTACGGGCAATCTTTATAACGTTGCCATGATGAGCGACTGCAGGGACGTTTTGTCTTTCGGTGCAGGCGGCATGAGCAAGAGATGCTTTAAGCAGGAAGGCGAACTTTATAAGCACAGGGTCGAGAGATGTTCCACTATAAAGGATGCACTGACGTATATTGAAAGAGTGGATGAGATGGCGGAAAAGAAGATCTCATTCTTTTCGATGTGAGGATAAGGAGAAGACGAAATGGATAAGTCGGTAAAGTTTAAGACAATGGGACTTTTATATCTTGTTATCGTGCTTTTTGCATCTGCTGCTGCAATCTTAATCTGCAAATTGTTCAGGATCAATATTTTCATTGCGGAAGGCATTATCCTGGTCCTGGCGGTTCCGGTAACTTTTATTGCATTTAAGATCCTGCTCTCAAGAGAAAAGAATAAGCCTTACAGCAAAGTTTATTCGGAGTTTCATAAAGAGCTCTTCAAGAACGGTTATACGGAAAAATTTTTCGAGCTTTCCGAACAGGCAATCAATGCATATAAGAGCGGCGAAAAGATCGACAAAGTTTACCTTAAGGATTTTGTTCTGTACACGGTGGATTATTACAATTCGATGGAGCAGTACGACAAGGCTTTATCGCTCATCATGCTCCTTAATGAGAACGACTATAACGGCAAGAGCAGTCTTTTTATCGATCACGGAATGTCTGCTTTGATGTACTACGGCTGCCTTATGGAAACTTACCGCGGATTAAACGATAAGGGCAATGCGATAAACCTCATTGAGCGGGCAAGACCGGTGCTGGACATGGATCACAAGTATGAGTTCCTAAACATGTACGTGGATGCCATCTACTATAACTATTACATGCTCATCGAAAACTACGACCGCGCAGGAGAGTTTGTAGATAAGCTCACTTCATATACTTCACCTGAATCAGCCAGATTCTTTACCAGATATTTCATCGATGCGGAGTATAAGATTCACCAGGGAAGAACACAGGAAGCTTCTGATGCGATTAAGAAGATGGAAGCTTTGTTTGAAGGCGATCAGAAACACTTATTCGAGTTCTACTATTCCGTTTACCTGAAGCGTTTGGGATTCAATTAATTACCAAAAGAAAAACGGCCGGATGGCCGTTTCTTTTTATCTGCTGGTCGAGGTGACAGGATTCGAACCTGCGACCCCATGCTCCCAAAGCACGTACGCTACCAACTGCGCTACACCTCGATGCCGACGACGGTAATTATATATGTTTTGCTATTTATCTGCAAATAAAAGACCTGCACCAATTGATGCAGGTCTTAACAGTAAACTGTAACTTAGTATTACTTAACGATCTTGATCTTATCGCCGATAAGAGGGATCGAGAAATACTTTGTCTTAGCAGCTGCAACGATGCCCATAACCATAACAGCGATGCAGCAGCCCCAGAGAGCAAGCTCGAATACCCATCCGACATAAGGAATCAGTCCAAGGAGAGCTCCTACGACGCCGGCAATACCTTCCATGATGAGAAGGAGGATGCCGTTGTTAACGTGATTTCTTACAAAAGGTGAAGTCTTCTCAGGTGAGATGAGGAGACCTAAAAGCCAGAACACTCCGATGTATGCGAAGATGGAGAACAACTTGGCGTTAGCAGGAAGCTGCTCGGTGTAAGGTCCTTGCTGAGGATTTTGATTTTCTGCCATAAAGATTGCTCCTTTACTTAATTAAGATAAAATTATATTAGCATATTAGATTAAATAAGGGAGAATGCATTTTGATTAAAGTTACAAGCTACAAAAGCGACAATATACACACATACGGATTGGGTGCGACGGTAGCGATGGAGTATCTCCTCAAAAAGAGAGATGCCGTTAAGGGAATAATCCTCCATCCCGGATTCAGATCCGAAGAAACTATCGCAAAGATAAAGGACATCTGCGGAGACGACATTCCCGTATCCACAGAGGAAAAACCGTTCAATATCCTTTCCAAGAAAGACAACTGTTTTGTTATCTGCGTTATCGAGAAGAAAAAGGCCGGAATTGCTGACGGCAATCACATGGTCCTCGTCAATCCTTCCAACTGCGGCAACCTGGGAACTATCGTAAGGAGCTGTTTGGGCTTCGGCGTTCAGGATATCGCAATAGTCGGAAAGACAGCCGCAGATCCTTTTGATCCTAAGACCATCAGGGCGTCAATGGGTGCCTGCGCAAGCGTGAGGATAGAGGTTTTCGACGAGTTTGAGGAATATGCGAAAAGATTTCCTTCAAATAACCTGTATCCTTTTATGCTCGACGGCAGCACTAAACTTCAGGAAACCACGATAAATAAGCCGTTTTCGCTCATTATGGGCAATGAGGCGACAGGCCTTGATCCGTCGTTCCGGAACGTCGGAAAGCCGATAAGGATCGAGCATTCTTCGGATATCGACAGCCTGAATATTACAATTGCCGCAAGTATCGGACTTTATGAAGCAACAAAGACTTGCTAATAAAAATATATCGTGATACAATTCTTCGGTAATTTGAAGATATAACTCTAAAAAGGAGAAAAAGAGATGCCTAATATTAAATCAGCTATCAAGCGTGTTAGCGTTTCAGAGAAGAAGGCTGCTGCCAATAAGAGCAAGAAGAGTGCTATCCGCACAACTGTTAAGAAGGCAAAGGCTGATATCGCTGCAGGCGAGAATCTTGATGCTACAATCAAGTCTACACAGAAGGCATTGGACCAGGCTGCTGCTAAGGGCCACATGAGCAAGAACGCAGCTTCCAGAACAAAGTCCAGACTTGCTAAGGCTGCTAACGCTGCTAAGGCTTAATTAACTGTTTAAGTGAGATCTAATAGCCGTCTGTCGGTCTTTCCGGCGGACGGCTTTGTTCTGCATTTATTTAACTATTACCGGGATCGAACCCCATTCTGAAGCTGTGTCTTTGCCGTAAAGCTTCCAGCCGATCGAAGCGGCTCTCATATCGAGTTCGAATATCTTCTTTATCTGTTCGTCGCCGGATTGAAGTTCCAGACAGTCTGAAGGTCTGTTTATTACCGGACGCTTTGCGCATTTACCCATTATCTTAAGGCAGTACTTTCCTTCGCTGTTAAAGCCAAGGACTCTTATGTAGGGCGGATACTTGATATCAAGGCATGATCTGTCCTGGCCTGCCATCATGGAAGCAAGCGCGCGTTCGATCCTTGTAAGCGTATATCTCTTAGTCGAAATTTTGTCCTCGAAAACCTTGAGGGTATAGTCATCAGCAGGAAGAGTGCCCGGCCTTATGTCATTTGCGAAGTTTTTAATATAGCCGGAAAGATCGTCGCTCATGTATGCAATGTTTTCCAGGTTGGATGATGCAGCCGCCTTGTTCATGCAGTCCTTGATGTATCCGGCATAATCAGGGAATGAGAAGATTCCCGAAGAATTAGCCGAGAGCATTGCTCCCAGAGAAAGATCGGGCATAAGGCCGTTAAGGCCGGATGCAATCTTGGCTCTGCTGTATTCTGAAGGTGCAGATTCAGAAATGACGTGGCGTATTGATGATGCGCTCGGCATGCTGCTCTTTATCTCCGTTGAATTAAATGCATCACCTTCGCGTTTGATCATGATGACATTGATCTTTTTCTTCTTGTCTAACTTTCTTAATGCCGTAAGGTAATCAAGTGCGAGAATGGAATTCGGGCTCGATAAGGTCTGATCCAAGTTGCCCGTGATGTTTTTACTCTCTGCGTAATCCTTTATGGCCGCAGCCCTTGCCTGAGGGAAGCTGATGCCCGTGGAAATATAACCGTTAAGTTTTGAATTATAAAGTTCGTCTTCTTCGAAATTTTCAGAAGCAAGTGCCTTAAGAAGTCCGGTGTCATCCGTATCAACGCCGAATGCCAGGTCTGTGAGAACTCCGGTCGACATAAGCTCTGATACGGCTCCTTCGGCAAATCTTGAAGACGGTGCGCATGAGAAACTGAAAGGGAGTTCCAATACGACATCACATCCTGATAAGAGAGCCTGTCTTGCACGCACTTCGGGAGGACAGATTGCAGGGAGACCACGCTGAGTAAAGAAACCGGACATGACCGGCATTACGATCGCTCTGGGATCATTTACGGTCTCACGGGCCTTTTTGATCAGGTATTCGTGACCGTTATGGAATGGATTAAATTCCGCAATAATTCCTATGACCCGCAATTTATGTATATCCTCTGCTTTTGGTATAATCTGTGATTGTAAAGATTATATTTCATAAGGCGGAGTTTATGCAACGCAAGGAGATAGCCGGTGTCGGCATAGGAAAGATCGTAACGGGGGCAATAATTGTTGCACTTGCTCTCGGTGTGACAATATTCTATCTGTTCTACACCGGAAGGTTCGGCGGCGGCTCCAAGCTTAAGATCACATTTCCCACACGCGTCGGTTACGATTACAGCCATCTGGCTGCCGATAACAACATCGTAAGCGATTATCTTTTCGGAAGGACAAAAAAGCTTATCATAGGCAAGGGCGGCGACGGAATCCTTGCAGCCACTTCATATACGATAGCAGGCCGTCTTGTCACGCAGGAAGCTGAGAACTCAGGTGTTTACGGTCTGTCTGACCAGGCTCTGCTCCTCAAGTGCTACGTAAGGGCAGGCGACAGAGCAAATGCCGTAGCACTCAAAGAAGAGGTCGTTAAGAGATTCAGACTTCCTGACGGAACTTACAGGGCATTTATTTATTCGGATCCTGAGAGATCTGACGGAAATGTCGTATCGATGTCTGCTTCGATCGACTGGCTCGATGCCATGATGGAATACTATGTCTCTTACGGAAGCGACGTTGACTACAAAGAGATAAGGACAATCGTAGGCAATATTTTCGACAGCGAGGGAAAGATCGTCACTGAGAAGATCTCGGTTGCGAAATACGTTGATTCACTCTATGTCAGTCTTGAGGACACGAGCATATACGACGCAGATGACGAAGGCTCCATGGAGCAGCTCTACGGAACGATCACGGGAGATGCTGACAGCCTTGAAGTCGAGAACAACGAGATTACCGAAGATATCGAAGGCGTGCTGCTTTCAAACATCAATCTGAGACTCATAAGAGACCTCGAAAACAACGGACTTATCGCTGAGGGTGCATATGAAAGAGCCCTTGCCGCGGTAAAGAACGGTTTTGCCGGCGCAGGCTATTCCTTCTATGCATATGCGACATCCGGAGCAATGGACTGCGGTGATTATATCTACAGCGGCCAGAGCACCGGAACCATCGACATAATCCAGAACGTAAAGACCATGAAAAACCTTGCAGAAGTAGGCGAGCTGGACAGCAGTTCGTTTGCCGAATTCAAGGGCCAGGTCATGAATACCGGAAGGATCTACACGGAATTTCTCATCCTGACAGGAAACTATTCCGGCAGGGAAGCCCTGAGCGCTTATTCGGACGGAATGATGATCGCATACTATCTTGGTGATACCGACCTTTACAACAAGCTTTCCGACACGCTCGGAAAAAGGGTTGCAACCAAATCCACGAGCCCCGCTCTTTACATGGTGTTCAGGGAAGAAAATGACAGATATGTCTTCTACGCAAGGGAGAATCTGAGCACCCGTCTGGCTACCTCGTAATTACCATATTTCTTATTTGAAAATATATAGGTTTACGAGTATACTTTTGACGACTAAAAATTCCAAAAGGAGATTAATATATATGGCATTTATTGATGACATCATGGCCAGAGCAAAAGCTGACAAGAAGACCATCGTTCTCCCTGAGTCTATGGACAAGAGAACATTCGAGGCTGCCGAGAAGATCCTTAAGGCAGACATGGCAAATCTTATCATCATCGGCACACCTGAAGAGATCGCTAAGAATTCCGAAGGTTTTGACATTACAGGCGCAACACTTGTTGACCCTTTCAACGATCCCAACAAGCAGAAATATATCGACAAGTTCGTTGAGCTCCGCGGTGTAGACACCATGGTAGCTGCAGCTAAGAA
>JAEIGA010014014.1_pt1 | contig 12188 bp, 10 predicted proteins | sample 9270691 | NCBI WGS metagenome assembly JAEIGA01 (sample SAMN17057246, study PRJNA624740) | gut metagenome | biome: biome; isolation source: fecal sample | host: Bos grunniens | place: China: Xizang | collected 2019
CGTTGAATGGCATCAGGAAAGGGTTGGTCATGCGTTCGGTCGAGATGTCGCTCGAAGGACCATGGCCCGGAAGGATGCGTGTCTCCCCGTCCAGCATAAAGAGTTTCTCGAATATGCTTCTCATCAGGATATCATAGTCTCCGCCCGGATGGTCTGTGCGGCCTATCGCTCCAGCGAATAAGGTATCTCCGCAGATAAGTACCTTTCCCGTGCGCTCGTAGAAACATGTTCCGCCGCGCGAGTGACCTGGAGTAAATATCACTTCAAAACTCAGGTTTCCTACTTTTACTGCATCTCCGTCTTCGATGTCCTGTGTATCGAATGCATCAGGCATCGGCACTCCGAACATACGGCTGAAATATGCATTATTCTCGAGTGTAAACTTGTCCTCAGGGTGCATATATACAGGTATCGAGTATTTCGCAGCTAGCTCCGCCACTCCGAGGATGTGGTCAAAATGCCCGTGGGTGAGCATGATGCACACCGGTTCAAGACCTTTGGCTTCAATAAAATCAGTCAGTTGCCTGATTTCCGTTTCGGAACAGCATCCCGGGTCTATGATGGCGCATTTTCTGTCCTCTCCCCACACTACGCAGCAGCGTGTCTGGAAGCTGTTGAATATAAACTCGTGTATGTGCATAAGTCAAAAAATCTATTAAAACACACAAAATTACATTAAAATTTCGTATGTTTGCTGACTATTATGGCATAAACTGTACAAAACTTTAAAAACATGCATATAGCAATTGCTGGTAATATAGGCAGCGGAAAGACAACTCTCACTAAGATGCTTGCTGCCCATTACGGATGGACTCCGAAGTTCGAGTCTGTGGACTATAATCCATACCTTGCTGATTTCTATGAGGATATGGAAAGATGGTCATTCAACCTTCAGGTTTATTTCCTTAACAAGAGATTCAAGGATGTAGTGGATATTTCCAAACTGGATGAAGTGATTATCCAGGACCGTACCATCTATGAGGATGCGCGCATCTTCGCGCCGAACCTCCATGGCATGGGTCTCATGAGCACAAGGGACTTCGAAAATTACTCGGATCTCTTCGATCTTATGATGTCTCTTGTGAATCCGCCGGACCTTCTCATCTATCTAAAGAGCTCGATTCCTAATCTTGTGAGTCAGATCCAGAAGAGAGGCCGTGAGTACGAGAAGAGCATCCGTATCGACTATATAACCGGCTTGAACGAGCGTTACGAAAACTGGATCAAGGATTACAAGCATAAGCTCCTTATTCTTGATGTGGACCGCATCAAGTTCGAGAACCGCCCTGAAGATTTTCAGGAGGTTGTGGACAAGATTGATGCAGAACTTTTCGGACTTTTCCCGAACCAAGACTAAATACCTATTTAAACTAACATAATTATGGCAGAAAGATTAACAATCATCGACTTTGTCGAGAAGTATGTTGCCAAGTACCCTAAGAATACATATCTGTGGGAAAAGGTTGGTAGCGAGTGGACTCAGACAACTTACGAGCAGACGAAGAAGGAAGTCTATCGTGTAGGAGCCGGTCTTATGGCTATCGGCTTCCAGAAAGGCGAAAAGGTGTCATTCCTTTCTGAAGGACGCAACATGTGGATCATGGGTGAGCTCGGTATCCTCTATGCCGGAGGTGTGAGCGTTCCTCTTTCGGTTAAGCTTGAAGAGGCAAATGATCTTGTATTCCGCGTGAAACACTCTGATTCAAAATATGTGTTCACATCAGCATCCCAGATCAATAAGATCAGAGCAATTCTTCCTGAATGTCCTATGGTAGAGAAGGTTATCGTGTTTGACCAGCTCAAGGATATGCAGGAGAATGAGATGTATATCGGTGACCTCATGAAGCTTGGAGATGAGTTCCTTGCAGAGCACGAGGAGATGTTCGTTCAGAGATATAAGTCAGTGGATCCTGACGACTATGCCAACATTAGCTATACTTCTGGAACGACTGCTGAGCCTAAGGGTATCCTCCTTACTCACAGGAACTACACTGCAAACGTAGAGCAGGCTCACTCTGTGATCGGATGCCGTGAGGATGACAGGATGCTTATCATCCTTCCTCTTGACCACTGCTTCGCTCACGTAGCCGGAATGTACACACTCATGTCTTATGGCTCGTCATTGGCTACAGTGCCTGGTAACAGCCTCCGTAACATTCCTTCTACAATAAAGGCAATCCGTCCTACAATCATGCTTTCGGTACCTTCGCTTGCAAAGAGCTTCAAGAAGACCATTGAAGGAGGCGTGAAGGCAAAGGGCAAGTTTGTGGAGTGGATGTACAATACTGCTCTTACAAATGCAATCAAGTACAACAAGGAAGGATATAACAAGGGTACAGGCGGAACATTCTGGAGGAAGCCTTTTGTGGCTCTCTTTGATAAGCTTGTATTCAAGTCTGTGCGCGAAGGTCTTGGCGGAGCAATGAGATTCTTTGTCGGTGGAGGTGCCCTCCTTGACATCGATCTCCAGAGATACTACTATGCTATCGGTATTCCGATGTTCCAGGGTTATGGCCTTTCGGAGGCGACTCCTATCATCTCGGCAAACTCTATTGAGAGACATATCCTCGGTTCTTCAGGATGCGTGGTGAAGCCTATGGAAATCAAGATTCTCGACGACAACGGAAAGGAACTCCCTTATGGTGAGAAGGGCGAGATCTGCATCTATGGTGAGAATGTCATGGCAGGTTACTGGAAGAATCCTAAATCTACAGCCGAGACTGTTATTGACGGATGGCTCCACACCGGTGATATGGGATATATGAGGGACGAGACTTTCCTCTATGTGGTGGGACGTTTCAAGTGTCTGCTCATCAGTTCTGACGGAGAAAAGTACAGCCCTGAGCTCATTGAGGAGTCAATAGGCGAGAACTCTAAGTTCATTGAGAACCTTATCCTCCACAATAATCAGGATCCTTATACAATCGCTCTCGTAGTTCCTCATAAGGACAATCTCAAGGCTTATGTCCAGGCAACAAAGCCAGGTCTTGACGTGGAGTCTCAGGAGGCTAAGGAAATGATGCTTCAGAAGATTCAGGCTGAGATCGATACTTATCGCAAGGGTGGAAGCAACTTCGGTGCATTCCCTGAAAGATGGCTCCCTGCAGCGGTTTGCGTCCTTCCTGAACCTTTCACCGAGCAGAACCATATGATGAACAGTTCTATGAAGGTTGTGCGTCGTGTGGCTGAGCAGGTTTATGCGGACCATATGGCTTTTGCATACACTCCGGAAGGAAAGAATATCGTGAACGAGAAGAATCTTGCTTCTCTCTAAACCGATTGAAATATGTGTTGAAGAGGTCGTCTTAGGGCGGCCTCTTTTTGTGTCCTCTATTGTTAAAAGGTCGGATTTGTTGCTTCTTTTTGATGTGTTTGTTTGGTTTTTTGTGTCAGATTTGCTTAAATTGCGTCGAATTTGAAACATTTAAACATGCATAACATATCTTTAACCGAATTCAGACGATATTTCCCATCTTGTCCAAGTATAGGTCTGGGCGATGATTTTTTTATAATGGACATCAAGTTCGATCACCCGCACCAATCATTGAGCCACCCGTGCAGATTGGACGGGTATATGCTGATTTATTGCATCAGCGGACATATCCGCCTGAACGTAAATCTCCATGAATATGATCTGAAGGACGGTATGGTATTCTTTAATTTACCGGGCAATCTTTTGAGGGTCAACGAATTGGTAAATACCCATGACGGTACTCTTCATTATTTCTGCGTAGCCATGTCAAAACCGTTTGTGAACGAGCTGAAGATAGACATGAATAAGCTCTTTACGGAAGGGATGTCGCTTCTGGAACATCCTAGCGTAGTGTTGGACCATAAGGAAAAGGAGGTGGCTGGTAAATATATGGAACTCCTCGTAAATATGCTTGAGTCGGATATGCCGTATAAGAAGGAAGCTATATATTCGGTGATGTCATCTGTGTTTTATATGCTTTCCGGAATCTGGGCACGTCAGGCATCCGACCTGCGAGAGAATTCGGCGGTGACAACGAGCAGGAGCAGGATGATATTCGACCAGTTCATCAAGCTGGTGTCTCAGAATTATGCAAAACACAGGAATGTCGGCTTCTATGCGGACAAATTGTGTCTGACTCCGAAATATCTTTCAAAGCTTATAAAGGACACCTCCGGTCGTTCCGCCCCGGAATGGATAGATTCATATGTTGTCCTGGAGGCCAAGAATCTGCTCAAATATTCCAATGCCGCCATAAAGGAGATAGTCTATACCCTCAATTTTCCAAATCAGTCTGTCTTTTATAAATTCTTCAAGGCCCGTACGGGTATGACCCCTAGTGAGTATCGTAATTCCTGAGTGATAATTTTAAATAATTATGCGCATAAACTTTTAAATTGTTTACTAAAAGTTTGAATCTTGATTTTAAATCATTATCTTTGCGTCAGACATTAGAATTATTTCGTGTCTATTTGTTAAGTTCGTTTTATATACGGCAGGGTTCCTTGGGGAGGGGACCCTGCTAATTTATAAATCTATATCATATTTGCCTGAATTGTGCTTCTTTTGACCGATTGTGTCATTTTTTTTCGTAACTTGGGCGCGGTTTTCATGAAACTATATAATATTAACAATAAATCTAATTAAAATGAACAAGAACAAGATTAATTGGGTAGCTGTCCTTACGATGATGTTCCTCTTCGGAATGATTTCATTCGTCACTAACCTCGCAGCTCCTATCGGAACAATCTGGAAGCAGCAGCCTGGTATCGAAGGCTCGAATTTCTGGGGAATGATGGGTAACATGATGAACTTCCTGGCTTACCTTTTCATGGGTATCCCTGCGGGAAAACTTATTACCAACCTCGGTTACAAGAAGACATCACTCATCGGTGTGGGCGTTGGTCTTGCCGGTGTATTCGTACAGTTCCTTTCAGGTAAGATCGGTGTAGGTGCAACTCTTGCCGGTCTTCCAGCAAATTTCTTTGTATATCTCCTCGGAGCTTTCATCTGCGGTTTCTCGGTTTGTATTCTTAATACAGTAGTGAACCCTATGCTTACTATCCTCGGTGGTGGTGGAAACAAAGGCAACCAGCTCGTTCAGATCGGTGGTACCTTCAACTCTCTCATGGGAACATTGACTCCTATGTTCGTAGGTGCGCTTATCGGTTCTGTTACGGCAGATACCCAGATTGCTGACGTAAATACTGTCCTCTTCATTGCTATGGGAGTATTTGCAGCTACTTTCTGTATCCTCTCATTTGTTCCTTTCGTTGAGCCTGAGCAGGAGAAGTCTGACGCTTCAGTGAAGTCCCTCCTCAAATACAAGCACCTCGTGTTCGGCGTTATCGCCATATTCCTCTATGTAGGTGTAGAGATAGGAATACCTGGTACTCTCAACTTCTATCTTACAGATACCCTTGGAACTGCAAATGCAGCTACGACTGCCGGTTTCGTTGCCGGAACATACTGGTTCCTCATGCTTATCGGCCGCTTCGTTTCAAGTTTCATCAGTGGTAAGATTTCAAGCCGTACACAGCTCGCTGTGACTTGTGCGACTGCTATTGTTCTTGTAATTGCCGCGATGTTCTCTACTGAAGTTGCTGCATCTATGCCAGTATTTACCGGCTCCGGCTTCGGAATGGCTCAGGTTCCTCTTTCTGCAGTCCTTCTGGTATGCTGCGGTCTCTGTACTTCGGTTATGTGGGGCACAATCTTCAACCTTTCTGTTGAGGGACTCGGAAAACACTCAGCACTTGCATCCGGTCTGTTCATGACTATGGTTGTGGGTGGTGGCGTACTCCCTCTTATCCAGAATGCAATCGCAGACACCGGATCTTACATGGGAAGCTACTGGGTAGTTGTTGCTGCCCTTGCTTACATGCTTTGGTTCGCACTCTTCGGCTCAAAGGTAAAGAAAGCTTAATTCATTAATATACATTAATATGAACTCATCATACGTAGTCGGTATAGACGTAGGTGGACAGACCACCAAGATTGGAGTTGTTGATGCAAGAGGAACTGTTCTCTCCCAGACTGTTATCCGCACAGATACTCATTTGGATGTTGCTCCTTATATTGCAGATCTCGCTGAGGCTATCAATAAGGTTATCAAGGATGCAGATGCAGAAGGTAAGATCAGGGGTATCGGTGTGGGAGCCCCTAACGGAAACTACTATACAGGTACTATCGAGAATGCACCAAATCTTCCTTGGGGCCGTACGAAGGTAGAGTTTGCCAAACTCCTTTCCGAGGCTATGAACGGCATTCCTGTTGCTCTTACCAATGATGCTAATGCTGCAGCCGTAGGTGAGATGACTTACGGTGCTGCAAGAGGAATGAAGAACTTCATCATGATTACTCTCGGTACAGGAGTCGGCTCTGGTATCGTGATCAACGGTGAGGTAGTTTACGGACATGATGGATTTGCCGGTGAGCTTGGACATACTTCAGCAGTACGCAACAATGGTCGCGCATGTAATTGTGGTAAGACCGGCTGTCTGGAGGCTTATGCATCGGCGACTGGTGTTGCTCGTACAGCTAGAGAGTGGCTTGAACTTACGGATGAGCCTTCTGTTCTCAGAAGTCTTGATAATATTGCTTCAAAGGATGTGTACGAGGCAGCAAAGGAGGGAGATAAGCTTGCTCTCAAGATATTCGAATTCACAGGCAAGATCCTCGGACGTTCTTTTGCAGACTTTATCGCATTCAGTGCTCCTGAAGCAATCGTCCTTTTCGGTGGCCTCGCACGTGCAAAGGAATTCCTCACAGAGCCTATCCTCGAGGCTATGAATGCCAACCTTCTTCCATTGTGGAAGAACAAGGTGGAGCTCGTGTACTCGCAGCTCAAGGAGTCAGATGCTGCCATCCTCGGTGCGTCAGCCCTCGGTTGGGAACTCTAACCCTACCCCGAAGATTTATACGCAGACCAGGGACAAACGGTTATGCCGTTTGTCCCTGGTCTGCGTATGTCCTGATGTACTTGTGTCCGTCCGCATTGCCCTCTCTCTCTTTTTCCCCTGTTCCCTTCTCTTGCCGCGACGCAAGGTTTTTCGCTGTTTTGCCTGCGTCGTCTCCTGGTTCCCTTCCGCCTGTTCCCTTCTCTTGCCGCGACGCAAGGTTTTATGTCGTTTCCCCTGCGTCGTGTCCAGCGATTTGTAGCTCTGCGTCCTTTCCTGCCGCGACGCAAGTTTATAGCGCGTTTTGCCTGCGTCGTCTCCTGGTGTTTGTTCTATGCTTTGTATGTCTGCTGTTAATTATTGCCTAGAACGATTGTAAGGTAGGGCTGGACAATGCCATGCACCTGCCGATTTGTTCCTTTGAAAGGTTGTATCTGGCCCGTAGTGACTCTGCAATCTTTATGCACTTGGATACATGAAGAGTGTAGACTGTTTCTCCCTTGTATGATTTATTGATGTACTCATCAATTATAGTGCATAATTCGATGTCATTTATGTTCTGTACCCGATTCCGCCCGGTTTCATTTACCAGTAGGTGTTGTATTGAAGCACATCGTACACCGCGTTCGATATCTGTAACCCTTATCGGAGGCTTTCCGTTGTTGTCTTGCTGCTGCTCTTTTTCCCATGCTTCTCCAGAAAGCCGGTTCATAAAGTATATGTATGATCGTGCTGTACTGAACTGATGTTCCAGATCGGCAGTGTCCACAATACTCTCTGAAAGCAGATATCCGTTCGAATCTATTTTTACATGTGGTGGAATCTTATGTCTGCTGGGTATCTGCTTATGTGGAATCCTTCCGCTTTGTTCAATGATCCTCAAATGCTGTCCAAGTTCTTCCCCGAACGGAGCGTGCACAGAAGAAAATTCATATTCGAATGGTGTCTTGCAGACTCCGTGATGCAGAGGGTTTCTGAGGATGTAGGCAATCACTGTCAGCAGATGATGAAGTCCGTTTACTTCCTGCCTGAAGAAAAATTTCTCACCAAGCCTTCCACGTCTATGATACTTGCTGTTGAAGTAACGTGAATATGAATACCGGAAAGACTTAACAAATGCCTTGATGTTGGCGCCTCTGACACAGATATGTACATGATTTGACATCAGGCAATATGCCATTAATGTACACCCTTTTTCATATGCGGCAATGCATAAGCATATGATACCATGAATGTAATCTTCCCTGGTCCTGAACAATACCTCATCTCCTCCTGACCAGCATAAATGATAAGTTCTTTTCATTTTTGCTTTTAATGTACAGAGGATTGCCGGCCTTTTGTTAAAGAAAGGGAAAAATGTGGCGAAAATCTGATTATAAAATTATTTTTAGTGCTATAAAATTTATTTTATAATGTTTTTGATCTTTGTACGATTGTCCACGACGCAAGGTTTTTCCCTGTTTTGCCTCCGTCGTGTCCAGCGATTTGTGGTTTCTGCTTTCTTTCCTGCCGCGACGCAAGGTTTTTCGCTGTTTTGCCTGCGTCGTGGGCGAAGCGGGCGTCCGGAACGGCAACATTCATATCAGTCGAGTAGAAAGTGTGTCAGAAACGCATGATGCGCATTTCTGGTGCTACTCTGAATGGTGTGGAACGGATGAAGAGCAGCCATTGTGCCGCGTAGTATGGAATCATGATAAGGAGTCTGCTGTAAGTTACAGGCTCCACGAACTTGTTCCATGCCAGGATAAAGTCTGAGAATACAAAGAGCACGGCACCGAGGGCATAGAGGCTGCTGCGCTGGAGCAGGGCCATAACCAACATTGTGCATATCAGGCATGCATATATCCCTGTACCGGTCCGTATTATGCCAGCAGGAGCGCATGGCACGATGCGGACTAATGCTATGGTCAGCAATGTCAGAGTGCAGAAGATGACCATTGCCATATATCCCTTAGCCTTTGCTGTGAGCTTGAAATCCGGCTCTACTTTCTTGAAATATCTTTTTACGAAATAGGTTATGTACCAGATATGTCCTATCCCAAAGGACCCCATTTGCAGCAGAAAGTTACTGTATGAACCGGCCAGGTCTCCCAAGGCGGAAAAGATAAGCGCCATCGTGATTTCCCACGGACATGCCCAGAATGATGCTAATGCTGCGATTCCTACTGGTATAGCGATCTTGCTCTGTATCTCGATAGGCAAGAAGTACATCATCGCTGTAATCAAAAAAAGACCTGTCGCCACTAGTGCGACCGGTCTTATATGTCTGTTTTCTAGTCTTAAAATAGCCATCTTTGCATAAATTTATGCAAAGATAAGAAAATTATCGGACTACTTGTTTATAAGGATAGGTGGTGCAAGAGGAGGGTATGCCTCTTCTACGTAGTTAGATTTCCTCTTTGCATTTGACTTATTTGTTGGATCCGACTTAATGATGTCCTTTGCTACGAATGCATTTAAGTCAAATGTACTACCTGAAGCCCTCATGATTCTTCTTACAATGGCTTCTCTCGAAGGTGCGTCGTAGTAATAGCGGTTGTCGTGCATACAGCTGATGTATTCTGAACGCCATACTCCGAACTCGTATAGACATGCCCCTTCATATGTTTTTACAGCCTCATATCCTGGTATATCGAAGAAGTGTTTCCAGTGCACTTTATTCCTGTCATTTGTGAGGGAAATGTTGTAACCGTAATAAGGGTCTCCTCCTCGCCAATACTCAATGGATTCTTTTTGTTCTATTGGCAGTTGTGAGTCATAATAGCGATATTCATCGAGTAGACGTCCGAAACCATGTCCACCGCCCTCATGACAAACGATAGGCCCGAATGTGCTTTTTCCCATCGGACACATAGAAACAGAACGACCGCTATACTCCATCATGCAAGTTCCGGCATATACGTCCAGATTAATCAGCAGGAATACTGTTGTATTTCTAAGGACTTCCTCAGTCACTCCGCTGACCTTCTTGGCATAGCTGAATACTTTCTCGTAGTTGCAGCTTGTTGCTGTGGTATTGCCACCTTCCAGTGTCGCGCTGAATGCTGTGTTCCTTGTTATTGCCTTGCAGTTGGTCATGTCATTTTTTACCGTTGCCCCGCGCTCCTGAGAATATGCCGCTACTGTGCTTATGCGGAAATAATCTTTATAGCTCTTGAAAGGTTCAAGCCCGAATAACGCATCAACAGCACGATCTACTGCCTTATCGAAGGCTCCTCCGTCGATGAAGTCCTCTTCTATGAATCCATCTCCTATGAAGACGAGGTGTACAGGCTTTGCTGCTCCTGCACTCTCTGCACTATAAAGTCTTGCTTCTCCGTCTGTGTGTGTGCCCTTGGTACCAGTACGGAATGTGCCAGTTGCTGAGGTGCTTACACCTCCAAATGGATCGTGGGTCTCTACTTTCCATATATAGTCGGTATTTTTATCCAGATAGATGCTTGGACGTGCCGTTGTGGATTCAGATGTCGTAGTTGACCATTTATTCCCACCGTCTTTCGATAGTTTGAGATTATATGTCAGAACGTCTCCATCCGGATCTTTCGGAGCTTTCCACTTGAATTCGTGGATTATGGATATGTCTGTTTCTCCTTCGGTCGGTGACACCAGTATAGCAGCTTCTGGAGCTGTATTGGGGAATATCTGACTGATGGAAACCATTGAGAATGTCGATCCGTAGCTTACGGTAAGGAACGTGGCATTGCGTGGCGTTCTATCTGTGAATGGTTTGGGCGTCAGTGTCACTTCCGTTAAGCCGGCTTTACCTTCAGTAGGAGATACCTCGCACCATGAAGCATCTGCTGCAGCTGTGATTTTCCAGTCAAATTTTGATGATACTACCACCTTTTCTGGAGTACAGTTCTGATCGAATTCGATCGCATATCTGTCAAGTGAAAAATCTACACCAGACTGCACCGCCTTTATTACAGCGGAAATTTTTGACGAAGTGATGTTTATGTTACCTTCACGGTCGATTCCCTCGTTGGCAGATGCCTTGAATTTCACGGAGGCGTTACCTGCTCCAGATTCTGGGGTACAGGTAATCCATTCCGGTGCAGAAATTGTCCACTCCTGATCTGAGGTAATGTTTACTGTAATGCTTTTTCCGCTTTTGGGAAAAGATAATTCTGTGACTGAGGTTGATAGAACCGGGTCCTTTTCACATGATATCAGTGCCAAAGTGGTTATAGCCAGCGATACTAATGTCTTGAAGATGTTTTTTCTCATGTTCCGTTTATGACAAGACAAGTCTTTCAGCCGAGGCTGAAAGGCTTGTCGTGATTATGAATTCTTCTGCATAACTATTCGAGACCCTGTACAAATGTCAGAGTTCCTTCTACGCATGCATCAAAGTATGCCATTCCAGCACCTGTCTTTGCGTCGTGAATAGTATAATCGAAGTATGATGTTGTCTTAAGGGTACCGGTTTCGTCATATGAGATGGTTATAGGCTCCTCTCCTGATTCTCCTCCACCCCAGAATACAAGAAGATATTTGCCTTCTTCATCATAATATGAGAAAGCAGAACCGAATGCTGGGCTTTTGCTTACTCCCATGTTGCCTGTTTGGTCTGGCTCGAGCATTGTTCCGTCAAATACGAGACAACCGTTTCTTTCGTCCTGATATCCGAGTAGTACAGGCATTGTGTATGATTCGGACATATTGAACCACTGTGCCATCAACACATAGTATCCTGCATAAACAGGATCTTCTGTTTCCTTGTAGATGGTCATGATGAAGTCTTCTCCAGATTTCGGATTCATTGCCTGTGCACCGAGATCAGCAAGAGATGGATAACTGAGGGTATAATGTCCTTCCTTCACCTTTACAGTAGCCTTGGTAGTAACCTCTGTAAGTTTAACTTCCGAGCAGAGACCGTTGGCGTTCATTGCCACTACATATACCTGATACTCAGTCTCTGGTTCTGTGTAGACGGTAACTGTCTTAGTCGCATTGTCCTTTGTAACAAGTGTTTCTACATATGATTTTTCATCATCGTCTTCATATGCTCCAGAGAATTCTCCTGAAAGAAGTTCAAATGCCTCAGGCGCTTCAGCCTCCTTGTCATTCATCACAACGTAAGCGTAGAACTGCGTGTCCTCTGAAGGTGTAATAGTGAATGTGAATTCCACTGACCCCACCTTGTCAAGGGTAACCTCTGCTACAGGTCTTGTCTTGCCTGCGTTCGAGTCGCTGAGCCCATCTCCCTTTTCGCAACTTGCGAAAAGGAGAGCGGCTGCAGCCAATATTGTCATATATTTCAATGTCTTCATGATTAATTTTTTACTGGTTAATCATAATTATTTTTTGCGGGTGAG
>JAEIGA010014015.1_pt1 | contig 12188 bp, 8 predicted proteins | sample 9270691 | NCBI WGS metagenome assembly JAEIGA01 (sample SAMN17057246, study PRJNA624740) | gut metagenome | biome: biome; isolation source: fecal sample | host: Bos grunniens | place: China: Xizang | collected 2019
ACAGGCCGTGAAGGTTGTTGATGCCATAGCAGCGAAGTTCAGATACAACATCACATATACACATGCCCTTGTAGGTGCTTGCGCTATCGACGCGACAGGTAACCCCTACCCTGACGAGACACATCAGGCATGTATGGAAGCTGACGCAGTATTATTCGGTGCCATTGGTGACCCGCGTTTCGACAACAATCCCGAAGCTAAGGTACGTCCCGAACAGGGACTGCTTGCTATGCGCAAGAAACTCGGACTTTACGCCAATCTGCGCCCCGTAAACACTTTCGAATCGTTGCTCCACCGTTCACCATTGCGCTACGACCTTGTTGAAGGTGCCGATTTCATCTGTGTACGCGAACTTACAGGCGGACTTTATTTCGGACGCCCACAGGGACGCTCCGAAGATGGAAACACAGCATACGACACATGCGTATACTCACGTGAGGAGATTGAACGTATATGCCGTCTTGGCTTTGAGTATGCCGGCAAGCGCCGTGGCAAGCTCACCGTTGTCGACAAAGCAAACGTTTTGGCAACATCACGCCTATGGCGCGAGACTGCCAAAGCCATGGAGAAGGAATACCCTGACGTAGATGTAGAATACATGTTTGTCGACAATGCCGCAATGAAGATTATTCAGCAACCGAAATATTTCGATGTAATGGTTACAGAGAATATGTTCGGCGATATTCTAACCGATGAGGCGAGTGTAATCACCGGTTCATTGGGGCTGTTGCCATCGGCATCCATAGGTACAGGAACATCGCTGTTCGAGCCAATACACGGTTCATACCCGCAGGCGGCAGGAAAGAACATCGCCAACCCAATTGCCACAATCCTTTCAGCAGCAATGATGTTCGAATATGCCTTTGCCGACATGGAAGCCGGTGCAGCAATACGCAAGGCAGTAAATCTCTCAATAGAACAGAATGTCGTGACCGAGGACATAGCCCCAGAAGGCGTCAAGCCGTCAACGACAACAGAAGTTGGAGATTTCATTGCAAATAACATCTGATGCAAACATTTTTGAAGCAGACCGGAACAACCCGGTCTGCTGTTTTTAGCAATAGTACTTTTTTACTTCATTTTTTCATAATTTAAAATAGATATTGTACTTTCGCCAAAACAAACAATCCTATCATAAAAAAGATGAATCTTGGAATGCTGGCATTTGCAACATTGCCAGGAGCATTATTTGCTCAAGAATCAACCGACAATACACCTTATCTGAAATCACGTCCAAATGTGGTCATGATCTATGCCGACGATCTTGGATTCGGTGACCTTGAATGTTATGGTGCCATAGGTGTCAAGACACCTAATGTCAACAGATTGTCCGAAAACGGTCTACGTTTTACAAACGCCCATGCAGTTGCGTCCACAAGTACGCCATCCCGCTACTCTCTGCTGACGGGTGAGTATCCTTGGCGAAAACAAGGAACTGATGTAGCAGCAGGCGATGCCGCAATGATAATATCTCCCGATCAATATACAGTTGCCGACGTATTCAAGGAGGCCGGTTATACTACAGCCGCGTTCGGTAAATGGCATCTTGGACTTGGATCGGAAACAGGAAAACAGGATTGGAATTCACCAATTACACCAGCTTTGGCTGATATCGGTTTTGACTATTCATATATAATGGCAGCAACAGCCGACAGAGTACCATGTGTGTTCATAGAAAACGGTGCTGTGGCAAACTACGATCCGTCAGCACCTATCTATGTCAACTATAATAAAAACTTTGAAGGAGAACCTACAGGAAAGGACAACCCAGAACTGCTATACAACCTGAAGTCGAGTCATGGACATGATTATTCCATAGTCAACGGTATTGGACGTATAGGATACATGAAAGGCGGAGGCACTGCGCTATGGAAAGATGAGGACATTGCCGACAGTATAACCACGCACGCTGTCGATTTTATAAAAGAGAACAGCAACAAACCGTTCTTCATGTATTTTGCCACAAATGATGTCCATGTCCCGCGTTTTCCGCACCCCCGTTTCCGTGGCCAAAGCAACATGGGATTACGCGGTGATGCCATTGTACAGTTCGACTGGAGTGTGGGCGAGATTGTAAACACTCTCGAAGAACAGGGATTGCTCGAGAACACATTGATTATATTGACCAGCGACAACGGCCCTGTGCTTGATGATGGTTATGTAGATCAGGCCGAAGAACTTGTGGGTGACCACTCGCCTACCGGTGGATTACGCGGTGGAAAATACAGTGCATTCGAAGGTGGAACCCGTGTTCCGTTCATTGTTCATTGGCCCGCAGTTATCAAGGAACAATCAGTCAAGAACGCTTTGGTTTCACAAATAGACTTCCTCGATGTCATGGCAACCATTGCAGGTGTAGGCAACAGCGAATCGCTCTCTACCGACGGTTACCCCGGGCAAGCGGGTACATGGTTCGGAAGTAACGACAAAGGTCGCCCATTTGCTATAGGTATGGCACAGAACCATACTTTGACAATATGTACCAATAATTGGAAGTACATAGAACCAAAAGGCGGAGCGACGATGATTCCATGGGGACCCAAAATAGAGACAGGCTACTCGACGAATCCACAGCTTTTCAAGCATACTGATGGAGATTTTGACGAAGTCAACAACAAGGCTTCTGAAAACACAGCTATAGTAAACAGCCTTGCCAATGAACTGGAAAAAATACGTAACAGGCAGTATGGAGAGGTCACCATTATTTCCGAAGCAGGAGAAACCATTGATTTGACACAGTATATTGGTGAGCAAAAAGGTGCTGTTGTAAGCGGAGATTTCATTGAAGGAGATGCAACAGATATCAGCAGGATAGCAATAAGGAACGATGCCGGAGAGGGTTCGCACACAGGAGTCGTAACAATGCCCAATGGCACGATATTCCTGTTTACTGTAATAATCGACCCGGAATATTACGGTGCATTCCACATCAACTACAACGGCAAACCGCTATTCATCGCATACAACACCACGCACGACAACAGCAAAAACGAGGGCTACAAACTCATCTCTCCCGACCATTATTCAACATCGGCTACAGGAGATGAAATATTCATTGTAAAGCCATCGGGCGTGGGATATACACTCACCATACAGGGTAAAGTTCTCAAAGAGCCTAAACTAAGCGGTTGGGGACACATCATGTTCTCGGACAATGAAAGCGAAGCCGGAATATACCTGTTCGAAGAGACATCAACAGACGGCATATACAAGATCCGCAGCAGCAGCGACGGTATCAACTATGTAAATGTGTATAAGGAACATGGTGTAGCAGGAAACGACAAGGCAAGTAAAGCAGGTCTGGCAACCTACACCATAGAAGAGATAAGCGCATTTCCGTTAACCTTGTCGGCAGACGGGACTGCTGCAATATGCATGCCGTTCAATGTAATTCTACCGGAAGGAGTGCACGCCTATGATATAACTGTTACAGACATCGGAACAAGCAATAGTCAGGACGGATACACATGTACTATAAAAGCTATTGCCGGTCCGGGAGAGACATTAAAAAGCGGAACACCGGCAATCATCAAAGGGAATGAAGGAACTGTACCGTTTGCTATTACAATGTCCGACAATGGAGCAATAGGATCTGCACCACAATCATTGCTTAAGGGGAATTATGTAGAGAGTACTTTGACGCAAAATACCGATATGACAAAATTCATATTCGACAATGAAGGGAGAAAATTCAAGACATTTGACGGTTCAAAAAACATTGCAGCAAACCAATGTTGGGTAGAATGCGACATGTTACAGACCAGTGAGTTCAGAATAGACTTTGACAATTCAACCGGTATCCGGAATACTCCTTATAGAGAGCAGGACGGCATTGAAAACATATATAACATTGCTGGAAAATGTTTGGATAATCCACAGAAAGGAATCAATATTGTCGATAGCAAAAAGATACTGATCAAATAAGTTAGAAAAATCATTCATATGCAATAAGGCTGACATTTCGAAATGTCAGCCTTATTGCATATATACCTTACATACCACGCATTGAAAGTGATATCCTCTTTCTCTTCAAATCCACTTCTATCACCTTAACCATCACCTGCTGACCGAGCTTTACCACATCACCGGGCGAAGAGACGAACTTGTCGGCAAGCTGTGATATGTGAACGAGACCATCCTGATGCACACCAACATTCACGAATGCACCGAATGCCGTGATATTGGTAACAAGCCCAGGCAGGACCATTCCAACATGTAAATCTTCCACTTCATGTACATTAGGATCGAAAGCAAATACCTTTGCCTGCTCACGTGGGTCGAGTCCGCGTTTGTTAAGTGAATCCATTATATCCGTAAGCGTAGGCATACCTACCTTGTCTGTAATATAGTTGGAGAGCACTACCCTTTTACGCAACTCTGCATCGGCAATGAATTCCTTCAAAGATACACCCATATCCTTTGCCATCTGTTGCACGATACCGTAAGATTCAGGATGAACAGCGGTACTGTCGAGTTGATTCTCACCATTAAGCACACGCAGGAAGCCTGCCGCCTGTTCAAAAGCCTTATTGCCTAAGCGAGGTACTTTAAGCAACTCCTTTCGTGAACGGAAGTCTCCTGTTTCAGCACGGTACTTGACTATATTTTCGGCAAGAGAAGGTCCAAGGCCCGATATATGGGTGAGAATCTGTTTTGTAGCAGTGTTCAAGTTCACACCAACCTTGTTTACACAACTCTCAACAACAACATCAAGACGTTCCTTCAACTTGGTTTGGTCTACACTATGTTGATATTGACCGACACCGATAGAGCGTGGCTCAATTTTTACAAGTTCCGACAAAGGATCTATCAATCGGCGTCCGATAGAAACGGCTCCACGCACTGTGACATCCTCATCGGGGAACTCCTCTCGCGCCACCGATGAGGCTGAATATACAGATGCGCCATCTTCATTTACCGAGAAGATGTCTACACCATAACTAGCCTTACGTATAAAATCCTCGGTTTCGCGACCGGCAGTACCGTTACCTATGGCAAAAGCTTCAATTGAATACTTGTTTACCAAAGATGAAATTGTATCATACGCACCTTCGCGGTCATTATGCGGAGGGTGAGGATATATCACCGTATGACATACAAGATTTCCCTGCGAATCGAGAACTACGACCTTACAACCGGTCCGGAACCCCGGATCGATAGCCAATACACGTTTCTGTCCTAACGGAGAGGACATGAGCAATTGGCGCAAGTTCTCGGCAAATACAGCTATCGCCTCATCATCGGCACGCTGTTTTGCAACACCTCGTGTCTCATTCTCTATTGATGGAGCCAACAAACGCTTATATCCGTCAGCAACAGCCTGCTCCATATATTCCCGTGAAGGCGAAAAACGCTTTACAAAACGTCTGTTCAATTGCTCAACAGCCTCGTCCTGATCTATATCTATTGACACACGCAGATAACCTTCTTCTTCTCCACGCATTATGGCAAGCAGACGATGTGACGAAATACGTGCAATCTTCTCCTGCCAATCGTAATAATCGGAATATTTTATACCATCACCCTCTTTTCCCTTAACAACCTTTGATGTAATGATGCCGGAACGGGAAAAAAGGCGACGGACTGCAGTGCGGGCTCCTTCATCTTCCGACACCCTCTCTGCAATTATATCACATGCTCCAGCAATGGCATCATCTACTGTAAGTACATCTTTATTTATAAATGTACGCGCACGACCTTTTATATCATTTACCTGTTGAAGGAATATCATATCGGCAAGCGGTTCGAGCCCCTTCTCCTTTGCCATTGTAGCACGTGTACGTCGCTTTGGCTTGTATGGGAGGTAGATATCTTCAAGTTCAACAGCATCGAAACATCCGTCAATTCGTTTTTTCAATTCCGGTGTAAGCTTGCCTTGTTCCTCTATTGTATTAATCACAGTCTCCTTGCGCTGCATGAGAGTTTTCAGTTTCTCATACATATCCTTCACATTACCGACAGTAACTTCATCCATGGAACCGGTGGCCTCTTTACGGTAACGAGAAATGAACGGAATTGTCGCACCACCATCGAGCAGTTCAACAACATTCTTCACCTTGTCGGGAGCGAGACCGAACTCCTTCGCTATAATATCTGTAAGCATAATATATATCGATTTATATAGCGAAGATAATACAAAGGCTGATGAAATTCATCAAAAAAGCCTTTATAAATCTTAAGTTCGTGAAATAATTTATAAACAAGAGGAAAATCGTTATTGAAATATGTTCCACATTCAAACAAAAAATACTATTTTTGTAACAAATTAGAGTAAAGGGTATTCATTTGATATGAAAAGACTCTTACATCAATAACAAGCAATAAAAAAACACTAACGATAATAAAAGATATGAATAGCAAGCAACTGATGAACAAGGCAGCGGACAACATACGTATTCTAACCGCAGCCATGGTTGAAAAAGCAAAATCGGGACACCCAGGCGGTGCTATGGGTGGAGCAGACTTTATCAATGTGCTCTACTCCGAGTTTCTTGTACACGATCCTGACAATCCACTATGGGAAGGCCGCGACCGTTTCTTCCTTGATCCCGGTCACATGTCACCAATGTTATATTCAGTTCTTGCACTCCAGGACAAGTTCACTATGGACGAGCTCAAGCAGCTCCGTCAATGGGGAAGCGCAACCCCTGGACACCCAGAGGTTAACTTCGCACGTGGAATCGAGAATACATCAGGTCCTCTCGGTCAAGGACACACATATGCTGTAGGTGCTGCAATTGCAGCCAAGTTCCTTGAGGCACGTTTGGGTGAAGAGGTTATGGGACACACCATCTATGCATTCATCTCTGACGGTGGTGTTCAAGAAGAGATTTCACAGGGTGCAGGTCGTATGGCCGGTTACTTGAAATTGAACAACCTTATCATGTTCTACGATGCAAACCAGATTCAGCTCTCAACACGCTGTGACGAGGTAATGTTCGAGGACACAGCAAAGAAATATGAGGCATGGGGATGGAAGGTAATCACCATCGACGGTAACGACTGTGACGCAATCCGTGCCGCACTTACAGAAGCAAAGGCAGAGAAGGAACGCCCAACCCTAATCATCGGTAATACAGTTATGGGTAAAGGCGCACGTCGTGCCGACGGCAGCAGCTACGAGTTCGATTGCGGAACACACGGTGCACCTCTCGGTGGCGATGCATACATCAACACCATCAAGAATCTTGGCGGTGATGTAGAGAACCCATTCGTATTCTTCCCTGAAGTAAAAGAGTTGCACGACAACCGTCTTGCAGAGCTTCGCAAGATTGTTGCAGAGCGCAAAGCCGTAAAGGCGGCATGGGCTGCAGCAAATCCAGAGAAAGCACAGAAACTCGAAGACTGGTTTGCCGGCAAGCAGCCTGCAATCGATTGGAATGCCATCGAGCAGAAGGCTGACTCCCCAACACGTAACGCATCAGCAACAGTACTTGGCATCCTTGCCGAGAACTACGGTAATATGATATGCTCATCAGCCGATTTGAGCAACAGTGACAAGACAGACGGATTCTTAAAAAAGACACATGCCTTTACACCGGGCGATTTCAGCGGAGCGTTCCTGCACGCAGGTGTATCTGAGCTTACAATGGCTTGTCTCTGCATCGGTATGGCTCTTCACGGTGGTGTGATTGCAGCTTGCGGTACATTCTTTGTATTCAGCGACTACATGAAACCTGCTATCCGTATGGCAGCACTTATGGAATTGCCGGTCAAGTTCGTTTGGTCACACGATGCATTCCGCGTAGGTGAAGACGGACCAACACATGAACCTGTTGAACAGGAGGCACAGGTGCGCCTGATGGAAAAGGTAAAGAACCACAGTGGCAAGAATTCAATGCTTGTACTACGCCCTGCCGATGTAAATGAAGCAACACAGGCATGGAAACTTGCAATGGAGAACGACAACACTCCTACCGGACTTATCTTCTCACGCCAGAATGTCAACAACTTGCCTGAAGGCACACCATACGAAGAAACATCCAAAGGTGCATACGTTATTGCAGGCAGCGATGAGGATTACGATGTTATCCTTGTTGCATCAGGTTCTGAAGTTTCAACACTTGTAGACGGTGCAAGACTTCTAAAGGCAGACGGTATCAAGACACGTATTGTTTCTGTTCCATCTGAAGGTCTGTTCCGTACACAACCCAAAGAGTATCAGGAGAGCGTGCTCCCTTCAGGAGCAAAGATATTCGGTTTGACAGCCGGCTTGCCTGTAAATCTCCAGGGTCTCGTTGGTGCCAATGGTAAAGTATGGGGATTGGAATCATTCGGTTTCTCAGCACCATACAAAGTTCTTGATGAGAAACTCGGCTTTACAGCAGAAAACGTATATAACCAAGTAAAATCAATGTTATAATGAAAAAGATAGGACTTGCAAGCGACCACGCCGGCTACCCTTTGAAAGAGCAAGTAAAGGAATGGCTCAAGGACATGGGTTATGAATTTGTTGACTTCGGAACAAACAGCACCGAAAGTTGTAACTACCCTGAATTTGCACACGCACTTGCCGAGGCAATCGAAAATGGCGAATTGACAACAGGTATTGCCATTTGCGGTACAGGAAACGGTATCAACATGACTCTAAACCATCACAAGGCTATACGCAGTGCACTTTGCTGGATGCCCGAAATTGCAGCACTTGCACGTCAGCACAATGACGCAAACGTAATGGTTATGCCCGGACGATTCATTGCAACCGAGAGTGCAAAAGAGTGTGTAGAGACTTTCCTTAATACACCTTTTGAAGGCGGGCGTCATCAGGCACGTATAGACGCCATACCTGTAAAATAAGATTATACCTTATATTATAATAATAGCAGAGCACCAGCCGATGGCTGGTGCTCTGCTATTATTGCATTTGTTATTATTTGTTCATTTTAAACATACATAAGAAACAATAAAAGACAATATATGTTCAGTTTTTACATTTTTATAGTTAAATTAAGGATAATGTTTTAATATTTTGCACAAACCATATAGCTTTGTGCAACAAAATATCAAAACATAGAAACAATAATCAGAAAAACCAATTTAAACTATTTAACTATGAAAAAGATCATCACAAGTATTGTCTTATCATCACTTGCATTCACATCGTTCGCAGGTGGGTTACTTACAAACACCAACCAAAGTGCCTCGTTCGTACGCAACCCGGCACGCTATGCATCACTCGATACTGATGCCATCTATTTCAACCCGGCAGGAACAGCCTTCTTCAATGACGGTTGGAGAATTTCGGCAAACTGGCAAATGGTATGGCAGAACCGCGATATTACAAGCCATGCAGACAAGAAATCATACGGTGCAAAAATTTATGTTCCCGTAATGCCAAGCCTTATGGCTTCATACACAACCGGCAAGTGGAGCTTCAGCGGTTTCTTCGGCATTCCCGGTGGCGGTGGCAACTGTCAGTTCAAGAATGGACTTCCAATGTTCAACACACTTGGAAATGGTTTCAAAGAGTTGCTTCCTGCTGTAGCAGGTGCACAGGCAACAAGTGACGCATACTCATCATTTGCATCTACACAATATGTATTCGGTCTCCAGTTGGGTACAGCATACAGAATCATCAACAACTTGTCGGCATACATCGGTGTGCGTGGCAACTATACAACAGCAAGCTACAACGGAGGTATATACTTCGACGCAGTGAACGCTAATGGCGCGACAAAGGTTTCTCCCCTGTCACTTGATCTTACACAGAAAGGAATCTCGTTCACTCCTATCTTGGCACTTGACTACAAGGTTGGTAATTTCAACTTTGCAGCAAAATATGAGTTCCGTGCTGTAACGAACCTGAAAAACAGGACAAAGAATCTTGGTATATTCGGAGAGAACTACAACAAAGGTATTGCCGGTGCCGGAGAAGCCATCGGTGGCAAAGTATATCAGGCTGCATACCAGCAGGCGTTGGCACAAGGTGCACCAGCAGAATATGCATCAGAAATAGCGGCTCAAACAGCTGCAATGGTTGCAAACAGCGCAGGAAGCACATTAGGTATGCTTTCAACACTCGAAGATGGCAAGAGACTAAGAAATGACACACCGGCATCGTTGTCACTTGGAGTATCATGGCAGGCACTTCCATGGTTGCAGGCTATGGTAAGCGCAAACTACTACTTTGACAAAAATGCAAGAGTAGAATCGCTTCTTGGCGGTACAAACAACAACAGCAACCTCGCACGCAACACATACGAAGTAGCAGGTGGTCTTGAGTTCAAGGTAACAAAAGACCTGCTCATCTCTGCCGGTGTGCAATATACCGATTTCGGAATAACAAACCAATATACAAGCGATCTGAACTTCATAAACGACTCGTTCATGACTGGCTTGGGAGGCAAGTACAGTATAAACAAGAATTGGGACATCAATGCAGGCTTCTGCTTTGCTGTATACAAGAAGGACAACAATACTTTGAAAGGAGCTACATACGAACGCGACACATATAATGCAACAATTGGTGTTGATTTCAAATTCTAACTAACAGCAATCACAACAAAAAAAATCCTTAGAAAAAATTCTAAGGATTTTTTATTACATACACATTTATCAGCACGTAGCCATGCCTCCGGACATGTTAGGTATATTCACCTGTTCGAATTTGTATCCAAGACGTTTCAGTTCAACTGCTGCACCAATCTTGAACATAACCTTTACGACACGTGCATACACATGAAACGCCATAGGTGACTGAGGCTCTATTCTCTCTCTGCGTATAAGCGTCAAGGCTGTTTCACCCAAGCGACGCATCATCTCTTCAATGTTCTTAGCCTCCTTCGATTCAAGATGGGAACCAATAATGTCTCGCACAATATGTTCATCCATATCATCGAAACCAAGATCGCCATAATACGATTTGTATTCGTCCTTGGAGTGTGCAGTCCAATCGTTATCCCATTGGTGAGCAACAGCCATGCCCATATAACCGGCCCATGCAATGGCAACAGTAGGATAATCGGCTATATTAGGAACTGCATCAGCCATATATTCAGGTGCCAATTCACTCCAGCGTGCATCAATGTCACCAGTTGCAAGCAGAGTCCCGTCAAGAACACCATACTGTTTACATAATCTAAGAAGCTCGTCCGTTATACGGCTCTCGAAATTCTCAAGATATACTTTATTTACCATATCCAAATTATCAATGGGTTCCACATTCATGGTGGTTGCATGCCTCACCGTTGTCTCTTATCTCACCTGCCAGGTATGCCCTGACCAACTCATCGATGTAGCCGCTGCAACCGCGCACAACCTTTATATCATGGCTCTCGAGAACATTCCTGGCTCCTTCACCCATATTCCCTGCAAGCATAGTCTGGACACCCTTTTGACGAAGTACAAGCACAATCCCCGACTTGCAACCACAGCCTTGTGGCGAAGGAAGAATCTCTTTCATCTTTATCTCTCCGTCATTTATTGTAAAGATGGTATAATGGTCACAATGTCCGAAATGGTTGTCAACCATGCCATCTCTTGTTGGAACAGCAATCTTCATATTCAGTAATTCTGGTTCTTTTTTATCTTTTGATCATTCGTGCAATATACTTACCGATGATATCAAACTCGATATTCACCTTTGTACCCACCTCTATAGTATGGAAGTTGGTATGTTCGTATGTATAAGGTATTATGGCCACCGAGAAAGAATCATCTGTTGGCTCGCAAACTGTCAAGCTCACACCGTTTACGGTAACAGATCCTTTATCGACTGTCATATAACCCTTTGCAGCCATCTCATCATCCTTTTTATAACGGAAAGTATAATACCAGCTGCCATCAGCGTCACGCACCGACACACACTCAGCAGTCTCGTCAACGTGTCCTTGGACAATGTGACCGTCAAGACGGCCGTTCATCATCATGCTACGTTCTACATTAACTTTATCTCCAACTTTTAGAAGACCAATATTTGATCGTTCCAAAGTTTCCGTCATTGCTGTGACAGTATATTCATCGCCTGTAATATCCACCACAGTCAAGCATACACCGTTGTGCGACACACTTTGATCTATTTTAAGTTCATTGACGAACGAGCATGTCATTGTAAGATGCAGGTTACCTTGCTCGCGCACAAGACGTCGCACTGTAGCAAACTCCTCTACTATACCTGAAAACATAATATACATCATTTAAAATTATTCGCGAAGATAAGCATTTATCCCAACATCACAAAACAGATAATC
>JAEIGA010014016.1_pt1 | contig 12188 bp, 14 predicted proteins | sample 9270691 | NCBI WGS metagenome assembly JAEIGA01 (sample SAMN17057246, study PRJNA624740) | gut metagenome | biome: biome; isolation source: fecal sample | host: Bos grunniens | place: China: Xizang | collected 2019
CCTATTGCTCACATATTTTTGAAAGGTTGTATCAAGGAAGACTACACCAGCTTCTTTGATACAGCTGGTTACATACCTTTTACTGGCAATGGGGTATTAAAGGTTAATTTGTGTGTGATTCAGCACCATGAAAATGACGCAGAAGAAGAAATACACACAAATGACGCAACCGGACAAGTATCGGGAACTGTATCCACACCTATGCCGGAATCCAGCTCAGGGCTGAGTGCAATCGTCAGATGAACCGGCTCCGGATACGTTATGGCAATGACTATGAACAGCCTACAGCGGTACCGCTCCTTACGGATGGATACAACCTTCCTGCAAAGAAGGTGATCCATGTCGTCGGCCCGATCGTTTCCGGAACCCTGACAAAAGATCTTGAGCAGGATCTGTCAGACTGTTATCAGAACACATTGGACATGTGCCTGCAGAACGGGATCCGATCTGCCGCGTTCTGCTGTATATCGACCGGAGTCTTCCGTTTTCCGAATCAGCGGGCTGCACAGATTGCAGTGAAAACAGTAACGAACTGGCTGACAGAACATCCTGAAACGATCGAGCGGGTGATCTTCAATGTTTTTAAATATGAGGACAGAGAATATTATGAACAGGAATTATGCTGAACTTCCAAATGGATATCTGGAGTCGATCAATAACGGTATCCAAAGGGTCCGACAGTTTCGGAGCGGCATGACCGCGGGAATTCTTTCCCGGAAGGACGCGGTCGTCAGGCTGAGAAAACTGATATGGACAGCTGATGCTGTTGTGATCGGAGCCGGTGCGGGACTTTCAACTTCTGCCGGATTCATTTATACCGGTGAGCGGTTTGAAAAGTGGTTTCCGGATTTCATCAGGGTCTACGGAATACCTGATATGTATGCCGGAGGTTTTTACCCATACCCTTCAAAAGAGACCTTCTGGGCATACTGGGCCAGGTATATTTATATCAACCGTTATTTGGATCCTCCGAAGCCTGTTTATGAAGACCTGCTGTCGCTTGTAAAGGACAAAGATTATTTCGTGATCACAACAAATGTGGATCATTGTTTCCAGAAGGCCGGATTCAGCAGAAGACGTCTGTTCTATACGCAGGGTGATTACGGTCTTTTCCAAAGTACGGATCCGGAGAATCAGAACACCTACAGCAATGAATCCTGGGTCATGCAGGCAATGGAAGCACAGGGCTTTGTCAGAAATGCGGATGGACAGTTTGAAATACCTGAAAACGATACATTGAACATGGAGATCCCGACATCACTTCTGCCGGTTTGTCCGGATGATGGGGCGGATATGACGATGAATCTGCGCTCGGATGATTCGTTCGTAGAAGATGAAGGCTGGCACATCGCCTCTGCCGCATACTATGAATTCTTGAAAAGTCATGAACGCAAACATGTTGTTTTCCTGGAGATCGGTGTCGGGCTGAACACGCCGGTAATCATCAAATATCCGTTCTGGCAGATGACAAATGATAACCCGAATGCTGTCTATGCATGCCTGAATTTCAATGAGGCATACTGCCCGGTGCAGATTGCAAGACAATCGATCTGTATTGACGGGGACAGCGGTGAAGTGATCAGGGAGCTTCTGTAAATAAGAAAAACCGTCAAAATGTCTGAGCGGGGTATCCATATGTCATATCAGAAAACAAGCAAATATATCAGCCTGATCCTCAGGCATCATCCAGAGGTTATCGGAATTACACTGGATGAGCATGGCTGGGCGGATACTAAGGCATTGATCGAAGGCATAAACAGGACACACCCGCTGACCGGGGAGATCCTGGAAGAGATCGTCCGCACAGATGAAAAACAGCGTTATTCATTCAATGAGGACCATACCAGGATCAGGGCCAACCAGGGACACTCGATTCCCGTGGATGTAGAACTGCAGGAAGCGGAGCCGCCGGAAGTCCTGTATCACGGTACAGGAGAGAAGTATACCGCTTCGATCGAACAGCAGGGACTTCTTCCGAAATCCAGGCTGTATGTGCATCTCTCCAAAGATCAGGAAACTGCTGTACGTGTCGGACAGAGACACGGGAAGCCTGCAGTTTATATGATCGATGCAGGCAGTATGTACCGGGATGGTCATACCTTTTACCTGTCTGCCAACGGGGTATGGCTGGTAAAAAAAGTTCCTGTACAGTATCTGTACAGGATCAGGTAGTTATCTGTATTTTTTGTTCAGTGTAAATCCGCGTCCCGATACTTCCGTCACCTTGGAGACGACCATGAAGGCATACGGATCGATATCATGGATCAATTGTTCCAGATGAGGAAGTTCACGGTTCGATACGACCGAGACGACAATGTCAGTATCAATTTCACTGTATCCTCCTCGTGCATGGATCAGGGTCACACCGCGGTCCATCTGATGAAGGATCGCCTGCCGGATCTCATCGTGCTGTTCACTGACGACACGTACTTCTGTTCTGGAAGTTCCCATGACGAGCAGGTGATCAAGCGTCAAAGAATAAATGAGAACATTGATGATGCCGTACAGCACTGATTCTGCCGGCAGGAACAATGCCTGCAGAAGCAGGATCAGGCAGTCAAACACATAGAGAGAAACAGATACGGGAATGTTGTACAGCTTCTGCAGTACGAGCGGGGGAATGTCCATTCCGCCGGTCGAAGCTCCCTGACGGATCACAATGGCAAGAGAAGCACCGATGCCAAGCCCGGTATATACGGTGGATAGCAGCGGATCATCCGTCAGTACAACTCCGTCAAATATTCTCTGGAAAAAGGACAGGGCAAGCGGATACGTCAGTGAACTGAGCACTGTTGTAAGGGCAAATGTTTTCCCGAGTATCAGCCAGCCGATTCCAAGCATCACCAGATTGAATATCAGCACAAAACCTGACATGGATACCGGGACAAGTTGACGCAAAGCAAGGGCTATGCCTGTCGTTCCTCCTGTCGCAAGATCTGCCGGCAGCAGGAACAGTACAACTGTCAGCGCATACAGGCCAGTTCCCAGTATGACAAGGAGCAGATAACGGTATATGTTTTTCTGCATAATGACCTCCCATAAAAAACGTGTACGGTTTTCCCTGTACACGTGGATCGAAGCTTTCGCTTAATACAACAGCAATTATAACTGTATTTATGCATTTATGTGCATGAATCTGTTGATTTGTTATCTGATTCCGCATGTATTTCGTTAAAACCGAAATGACATAGGAAAATTGTGATATCAAAGCATGCACTTCACATATATAATTGCTATGTTGAAAAGGAGTGTGTATAAATGAGCCAGAAGAAAAAAAGCGGGGGAATCGATCTCCTGCATGGTCCCATCCTCAGAGCATTGATACTGTTCATGATACCAGTCATGATCTCCAATATCTTCCAGCAGCTCTACAATGCCGTAGATACGGCCATTGTAGGAAACTATCTCGGTGAAAACTCACTTGCGGCGATTGGTGCCTGTGCTTCGATCTTTGATATGATGGTAGGCTTCTGCAACAGCCTTGGATCAGGCTTCTCGATCGTTTGCGGAAGAAGCTACGGGTCCGGTGACGCAGACAGAATGAAGAAGTCCGTCGCAGGGGCAATCAAGATCGGTATTGCTACATGTATCGTATTGACGGTTCTGTCGGTCGTTGGCCTGAAGCCTCTGCTCAGGCTGATCAATACACCGGCTGAGATCATTGAAGAGTCTTATTCATACATCAGAGTGATCGGACTTGGCCTGGTCGTTATGTTTACATACAACATGTGCTCGGCAATGCTCAGGGCGATCGGCAACAGCATTATGCCGCTGGTATTCCTGATCATCTCCTCACTGCTGAACATTGTGCTGGACATCATGTTCATCACGGTATTCCATTGGGGTGTTGTCGGAGCAGCAGTTGCGACAGTCATTGCCCAGGGTGTTTCCGCAGTACTGTGTCTGATCTATATTTACAACTATACGAAGACACTTGTACCGCAGTCGCATCACTTCAGACATGACAGTCTCATCATGAAGGACCTCGCCGGTCAGGGATATTCCATGGCTGTTATGGGTTCGATCGTATCAGTCGGTTCGATCATCCTGCAGTCGGGCATCAACAGTCTTGGCACAGAGATCATTGCCGGCCATGTAGCTGCCAGAAAGATCTACATGCTGTGCAACCTGCCGTTCATGTCCATGGGTATTGCCATATCCGCATTCATCGCGCAGAACAGGGGCGCGAACCAGGGCCAGCGTATCCTCAAGGCAATGCGTTCTGCATTTATATATGACTTTGTCATGGCAGCCATTATTACTGCAGTCCTCTGGGTAGGCGCGCCGGCACTTGTCAGACTGATCACCGGTTCCGTGAATCCTGTCATTATCGGAAACGGAACGAAATATCTGCGGATCGTAGGACCGTTCTATGCCGTGCTCGGTGTACTCATGCAGACAAGATTTGCCCTGCAGGGTGTCGGTTCCAAGATCATGCCGCTGTTCTCAAGCATCATCGAGTTCATCGGAAAGATCCTGTTTGTCATACTGCTGATCCCGAGATTCCAGTACAATGCCGTTGTATGGTGTGAGCCGATCATCTGGTGCTTCATGACCGTATACCTGCTGTACGCATTCTTCACAAATCCGTACATCAAGAGTATTGAACACTGACAATATCTGTGAAAGACGTACATGTCCAAAGCATGTGCGTTTTTTTAATGAACAGCATATGAGACCTTGTCTTAGACAAAAAAGTCCGATATTGTGATAAACAGAAAAAGGCCGCGGAAAGCTCTGCAACGTACTGATGAGAACGCTGCGCAAAGGTGATCGGATGAATATTGAAAACTTGGAAAAATGGCATTTTGAAATGACTGAGAAGGCCTGCAATGATCTGCTGGACCTGGTACTGCAGGGAAAAAAGAAGGCAACATCCAGCAGTGCGGCAGCCTTTCAGATCAAAGGGGAACAGATCCCCCGGGAAGGCAGTCTGAGTGTGATCACTGACTGGGACGGGAATCCCCGCTGTGTGGTCAGGACTGTAAAAGTCCATACACTGCCTTACAGGGATATCGGTTTTGATCTGGCCAGACTGGAAGGTGAAGATGAAACGATCGGGTCCTGGAGAAACAATCATGAGAAATTCTTCCGTGAAGAGGGGAAAGAGCTGGGTTATTCATTTACGGAAGATATGGATGTCATCTTTGAAGAGTTTGAAGTTGTTGAGATCATAAAAGACTGATCATACGGCAGAGTACTGTTGCTGTAATATACGGAGAAAAGGAATCATGGAGAATTATCGTTTTATTGAACTGGTGAAAAAAGAAAATGGCTTCGAGTTCTATCAGGCCTTTCGTGATGAACTGGACTGGGTCATAGGCGGCAAAGGAGATACTTACTGGTTTACGGTATTACAGGACCAGTCCGTCAAGGAAACATATATCGGTACACTGAAAGACGGTGTATGGACAGACCGCAGGGTCAAAGGAAAGGGCAAAAAGAAGACCGTCAGGGAAATGCCGGCAGGAAGCACCATCAGGCGCATTGAAGAACGGGCATACTTCATGCAGGATGCGGAATGGGTGAAGGACAGAAAACCCAGGCTGATCGCAGATGCGCATCCCCATTATCACTATGTCTACGGGATCGGTGATAAAGCCCTGGATGTTTCAGAAGCCTACGGTGTCAGCATCGGTTATTCGGACATCAAGGATCCCTCAGCCGGTTTCCGCCTGAGATATCTTTATATAGGCAGCGATGCGGAGAGTCCGGAATGACCGGCATGAAACGATATCAGCTGCTTGATGGGACTATGCTGAAGATCATCGCCATGATCAGCATGGTTTTTGATCATGCCGGCGATATATTCCTTCCCGGAGTCATGTGGCCGAGAATGATCGGCAGACTGTCCATGCCGCTTTTTTCCTTCTGCATCGCGGAGGGGTTTGCGCATACTCATGATCAGAAGAAATACCTGCTCCGCATCGGCATATTTGCCCTGATCAGTGAGATCCCGTTTGACCTGGCTTTTGAAGGCAGGATCGGACTGTCACACCAGAACATCATGCTGTCGTTCTTTCTCTCGATCATCGGACTGATGCTGTATGACCGGATCCGCGGCAGCAGCGGTCCGGATACAGGACATATACCTGCAGGCAGGACTGTACTGGGTGTACTGGCTGTTCTGGCGGTTGCCGTTTTATCTCTGCTGCTGCGTGCGGACTACACGGTATTTGCGATCATTGCCGTATTCCTGTTTTATGCGCTGAGGTTCAAGCATCCGCTGATCCGCAGCGGTGCAGGCACGGCATTTCTGGCGCTTACCAGAACGATGAATTATTACAGCACGACAGGGCTGAGTTTTATTCCTCTTGCCATGTATAACGGCAAAAGAGGGAAGGGACTGAAATGGCTGTTTTATGTGTTTTATCCCGGACATCTTCTCCTGCTGGCTGTGCTCAGGCTCATCCTTCATGTCTGATCATTCCTCATCAATTTGTTTATTGGATGATGATTGAGAAATGAAATATGCTGAAGTACTCATCAGAAGATACCGGCAGCTTTCGGTATCCCGGCGTATGTGCAGTGCCGTTTGGTGGAAACTTCCATATCCGAGTACAAAAATGCAATGTAAAAAGCTGCCTGAAAGAGTGACAATAAAACTGGAAACCATGAAACGGTTTCAAGGAGAAATCAAATGTCCAAACAATACAGTCAGATCCGTCAGCTGACTCTGGCGGCATTCTTTATCGCAATACAGGTGATCATGACAGTGATGCAGATCGGCTATATCCCGATCGGACCGATCAATGTCACGACAATGCATATTCCGGTAATTCTGTGCGGACTGTTTCTGGGACCTGCATATGGAGCACTGGCAGGATTTGTGTTTGGCCTGACTTCCATGCTGAGGGCGACCTTTGTACCGGGTATCACCTCGTTTATCTTTTCCCCGTTTATTACGGTAGGCGGTATTTCCGGCAACTTCTGGTCACTTGTCATAGCATTTGTTCCGAGGATCCTGCTGGGCTATATGTCCGCAAAACTGTTCCGGATACTCCGGAAACGAGGTGTACATGATCTGGTATCCTGTGCCGCAACAGCAGCACTCAGTACGATGACCCACACACTTCTGGTCATGGGAATGATCGGTCTGTTATTCGGGCCTTCCTACGCAAAAGCACTGGGTGTGGACATCAGCGCACTGACCGGTATCATTATCGGAGTCATCACCAGCAACGGCATCCTGGAGACGATCGCTGCGGCGGTCATTGTACCGGCACTGGACAAGGCACTGTATCCGACGATCCGCAGAATGAGACTTGGCGAATGATCCATGGCATGGACGCAGCAGTTCATGTCTTTTCATTTCATGTGAATACCGGAAAAGGAAAACCGGCATCAGATCAGGAAACTGCTTCAGAGCAGCTCATCCCGGCTGAGGCCGGTTATATTTTCGGATTAGAAGCTTTTCAATCGTTCCGGATGATCATTGTCTTATAGAAATCGACTGCACCGGGAAGGGAGTATGTATCCAGATACTCGTTCAGACCGTGCATGCCTTTCATCTGGTCAGGACCGTATACCACCGGTGAGAACCTGATGCATGCATCACAGATCTCCTGATAGAACCTGGCATCCGTGCCTCCCGTCATGACATAAGGACAGACCGGAAGGTCCGGGAAGACTTCATGGACGACCTGTTCGACCCTGGCATATGCAGAACTGTTGATATCAACCGGTTCACAATAGTCGTAGCATCCGATCTCTTCAACTTCCAGGTCATACTTTGCGGCGATCCTTCTGATCGCGTCATTGCTTTCCTTCATTCCCTGATGCGGTATATAACGCAGGTTCAGGTTCAATGTTGCTTTCTGCGGCAGGACATTTCTGCCGTCCGATCCGCTCTGCATCGTAAATGCAACGGTCGTCTTCAGAAGTGCTCCGGCCTGGGCCGAGATCATCGGCAGTATTTTTACAAGCAGCGGCTTGAACAGACGCATATTGCCGAACAGCAGACGGTAAACAAACGGACCGTAAGGCGCCAGAGTAGAGAACATAGCTTCGGTCTCTTTTTCAAAGGATGCTTTCATCGGACTGTGTTTTTCAATATCATTCACAAATGCCGCAAGACGCGCGATCGGTGAATTCTTCGGAGGGTAGGAAGAATGACCGCCGTTGGATCTGGCAGAAACAAGGAGATTTCCCTGACCTTTCTCAAGGACACCGATCATCGCGTAATAGCCTTTGACACCGCCGATCGGTTCCTGTACGATCGCTCCGCCTTCATCGCAGACAATGTATGGTTTTACACCTCTGCGCTTCAGTTCATTGACGATCTTCGGACATCCGGGACCGCCGACTTCCTCCGTGCACGATGATGTCAGATAAACATCCTGCTCGGGAACATATCCTTCTTTCAGCAGTTCCTCGACAGCCTGCAGGAAGGACATGACCGAACATTTTGTGTCCGCGCTTCCGCGGCCCCAGATCTTACGGTCTTCAATATCACCCGAGAACGGTTCATGAAGCCATTCTCCTTCGGCCGGCACGACATCCTGGTGTCCCATCAGGACCAGCGGCTTGTCGGAATTCTTTCCTTTCCAGTAAAAGATCAGGTTTCCGTCCAGTTCCGTTTTCTCCAGATGCTTATGAACGAGCGGGAACAGTTTTTCAAGGATTTTGTGGAAGCCAAGGAACTTTTCCCTCTGGTCTTCATCCGGTACCGATACAGTTTCATAGCGGACCATTTCGGACAGTTTTTCCGCATACATCTGTTCTCTTTCGAGATCTTCTTTTGGTTTCCATTCAGAATGTTTTGCCGGTGTCAGGCATGTTTTGATAACTGCAGCGAGTATCACTGCAACAATGACAAGTAATATCAGCAGAATGATCTTCATATGCTTTCATCCTTTCTCTGTTTCCGGAATCTCAGATATGACAGACCGATCGCCAGGGCGCCGCTCGGTATGATCATAAAGCTGGCAGAGGAGATCAGGGACGGTACAAAGACAAACAGCAGGGTCATAAACACCAGTGTCACTGCCGCGACGATATGATTGCTGCGATAGTACTTATACGCCATCGCACCGAACAATGCCGGTACGACATTGGAAAATGCCGGCTGCAGTGTCTCGGACTGCAGGATCGGCTGCAGGGGGATCAGGCACATGACGCCGACCGCCAGAACAGCGATCGTGACGAGAGAAGAAGCGGCGATCGACAATGTCGAAATGATCTCGTTTTCCGGTGTTCCGCTCTTTGCGCCGACGATATCCCTTGCTGTAACAGCACACGGTATCTTCATGTTGATCAGGTTGCCTGTGATAAAGGCAAGATATGATCCGCCGGCTCCGAGCATCGGGACATAGATCAGGTATTCCACGATACCGCTTGCCAGATAGACAATGCCAATGCTTAAGAATGCCTTGATGAATGCCTTCATGTCAGGCATCGCACCGATGTACATTCCTATGATAAACGGAGCACCCAGCAGCATCACCAGCATGATCGTACTGGTAATCCGGCCGATCATGTGCATGGATTCGTTGTATTTCTCAAAATACAGTTCTTTTTCCTGTTCGTTCATGATCATGCCTCCTAAAGGTTAGCCAGGAAGATCGCTGCCGTCATTGCCGCCAGCATACTGCCGGCAAGGGAGAAGCTGTCGATCCATACTGCGTGTTTTTTCTCTGAGATCCAGATAAAGCATGCCATAGCAGCTCCGCCGACGATCGCTACTTCAAGCGGCAGCGGGCTGCCGGAGAAACCGAGCACGCCGTTTCCGGATACAAGTGTTCCGATATAGCTTCCGATATAAGCGGAGACAAGACCGATAAACATTGCTGTCATGGCGATATCCCCGAAACCGCTGAAGGCAGATTTCTTTTTCTGTTTATTCTCTGTGCCGCCGGTCTTCAGTTTCGCGCTGTAGGATTTCAGGCTGATGATCGAAAGCACCATACCCCACATGATGCAGGCGCTCATCAGCAGGGCAATCGTTGAAAAGGCGGAAGGTGTCATCTCGGCTGCCGACAGGGAATGCAGGCCGGCTGCCTCGGCAGCAGCTTCCGCGACCTGTGTTTCATAGTGCAGGGCACCGATGACAGAAAGACGCAGCCAGGGCCATGGCGTGCCCAAGCTTCCCGACAGGGCGATCACGCCCAGCAGGATGCCGATACTCGGCAGTACTGCAAACGTTACGCTTGCTGTGATGGTCAGTTTCAGCTTGACCGGGTCCATCCCGATCTTCAGGCCTGCCCGGTATGCTCTGATGCCGAACAATACACAGATCACTGCCGCAAACAGCACGATCGTTCCGCAGATCAGATACATGACGGGACTGTTCAGCTTTTGAAGTATTTCCATATGAAAAATCCCCCTTGGATTCATTATACGCTTGAAAAAACATGGTTTTCATTCTGATCACAGGGTGCTCATGTATCACCTGGAATTCTTATGAAAAAAGATTCATTATTCATTGCAGAACGCAAAGATATTGGAAATCAGACTCAAATAGGGCAAAATGATATCTGATATATCATCAGACAGACCGTCATCATTGACGGAGACAGAGGTATGCTTATGGATCAGCTTGATCAGTTTACTGAAGAATTACATGAATGGTCCCTGAACGGAAAAGAACCGCTCAGCGCTTCCCGTGACCTGCGCTATTTTCTTGATCTGCAGGAAAAGCGTCTGAAGAGTGCGGATACTGTCAGGGAAGAAGAATATACCCACGTCAAGGATGAGATCAGGGGATGTGCCTACCGGAATGAAAACAGATATTCTTCCAGGATCATATACCGTGAAGCAGTGCAGAACATCGCTTATCACAAGAACGGGAAAACGATCAGAAAGATCAGGCGTCCGGTTACGCTGTATGTTACGTTTACCGATAAAGAAGGGCATGAAGACAGGGAATACAAATGTCCCAACTGCGGGCATATACTGACTGCCCTGCAGGCAAGAGATGGCTGTCCGTACTGCGGTACGTTTTTTGAAACAGATGATGTATATCCCTGCGCGTCATCTTACTATACGGTTCCTTCCGTCGTGGAAAGGGCGACACTCATGGACACGCTGAAGAAGGAGATGATCATTGCCGGATGCGTCTGCGGCGGGCTGCTGTTCGCGATGTCCCTTTATGCGTGGTCTGAATACGAACTGATCTGGCGTATCATCGGAGCACTGTTTCTCAGCGGATTCTACGGTCTTGTTGCGGCATTCATCTGGTACATGTTCCGCAGTTTTCTTCTGCTGGGGAAGGTACTGCGGGAAGCAGGAAGGGCAATGCCATTGATGAAGACGCTGCGGAGCCGGAAGAAAATGATGGAGTTCATGACACCGTATGATCCTGATTTTTCCTATGAAGCCTTTGAAGGAAGAGTGCTGTCACTGCTGCGTACGATCGTGTTTTCCGATGACAGGGATTCCCTGTCTGTCTGGGAAGGAAACAGGGATCTGTCCGCATTTGACAATATCGCCGATATGCAGTACCGGGGTGCTGTTTATATCAAAACATGTGAGCAGAACGGTGATCAGCTCAGGGTAGAAGGAACGGCCTATCTGACTGATACGTATATCCGCGGAAATGTCCGGGAGAAAGATGAGAAGATCCGGTTTGTACTGGAAAAAGAGGCAGGAAGAAGCGCAGACCCGGGATTCTCCATTCATCGTGTTTCCTGCCCGGCATGCGGGGGAAGCTTTGATGCCATGCATCAGACCATCTGTCCGTACTGCGGCAATCCCTATGACCTGAAGAAAAAGGACTGGATCATCAAAGACATGCAGAAAGCATGAACAAATGCTGTCTTCCTGTATCACTCAGGATATCCCTGCAGACGGAACATGCAGTATAATAAAATCAGAATTACAGGGAGACTGAGATTATGACGAATATTGTTGGCATCAATGATCTGAACGAGCAGTATGCAGCACTGAAAGAAGAAGCGAAAGGGATTATTTCAGATCCGGAAAAGGTATCTGAGATCGTCGGAAGGGTGAATGCAATGCTTGATGAGCAGCAGATACTTCGTGAGGCATCAGAGGATATCGGCGGACTGGTTTCCTTTGTGACCGACAGTATCAGCGGGGAGTATACATGGGCATCCGAAGAATCACTGACAGCAGTGATCGGGGCATTCCTGTATCTCATCAAAAGTGATGACGCGATCAATGACAACAGTCCTGTGATCGGATATCTTGATGATCTCAGGGTATTCTCGATCGCAAGGAAGTCCATC
>JAEIGA010014017.1_pt1 | contig 12187 bp, 22 predicted proteins | sample 9270691 | NCBI WGS metagenome assembly JAEIGA01 (sample SAMN17057246, study PRJNA624740) | gut metagenome | biome: biome; isolation source: fecal sample | host: Bos grunniens | place: China: Xizang | collected 2019
CAATACCCAGGTCAGCCAGGTTGGGAGTGACATTCTCCATAACCAACTCAGAGAAAGCCTTCTTATCGCCACGAATCAAATCCTCAAATTCGGTCTGAGAAATAATCTCTCGGATATTACCTTCAAGGACGGGGATAATGGTGTTTCGAATCTGCTCAATAGAATAGCCTGCGAACTTACTTGCGGCAATAGCCTGTCGGACGGGGTCCTGGGAGATAGACATATTCGCAACTGCGTCTACCAGAACGTGAATTGCGTCCTTGGTAGGAATTTCATTGCGGGAAGTAAAGTCTACCTGAATGTTCTCCAAAGTCATTCGCTGAACCTTCTGGAGGATGGGAAGAACGAAGATACCGCCGCCGCTCTTGGTCTTAAACTTACCAAGGCCGGAAACAATAAGTACTTCGTTGGTACCTGCAACCTTCCAGAACGCCTTAAACAGGACTACGAACACAACAACTGCGAGAATTACCATAAGAGGAATTGCAATCCATTCGAACATTTACATATTCTCCTTCTATTTAATTTTCAAAATACATATATTTTAGCAGTGCCATTCGCACTTAACTAACCAATAAATTTTGCGTCCATCTCTGAAACGCACGGCATGGTCATCATAGCAATGACCTCTATCCATCTTTTTGATGGCTGCCTCAGCTTCATCATAATTTTTATAAACAGGTTCTCGATGAAATTTCAAATCACCATGATAATGACTTGTTTCCTGCGGGTCAAAAGCAAAGCGATTCAAATCTTTAAGAATTGCCGCTTCACTGGTTGAACAATGATATGTTAAATATCGTATCTAATGAGACATTACTTATCCTCCTCAATCAAGCCCAAAAGTTCAATACACTTTTGAGTTTCAGCCTTCATCATTTCAATTGCATCATCCAGTAGAATGGGAGTGTTGTTATTACTATCCATTCCCACATGGAACATATAAGGCATATCCATATAAAATTTGTTTTGCTGATGGGTATGACCGTATAGATTAATAAGGTGCATCCGCAGGTAAGGAGCCTTTTCAAGGTTAGAAGTCATAGTAGGATGATGACTCAGATAAAAATTATACTTTTTATACCGAATCATTTCTGCCAGACCCAAAATTTCAACATTGGGCAAAGTCTTGTACTTCTCGATTCTTGCGCGAGTGTCATGGTTGCCAGGAATAATTTTAATCTGGCCATTCAGCTGCCGCAGGCACTCCATACCATAATCGCTATCACCAAGCATTACATCGCCCAGGTGATAAACGATGTCATCTTCTTCTGTTACAACAGAATTCCAATTTTTGATTACCTGTTGGTCGTGGTCTTCAATATTTGTAAAACCTCGGGGACCCCACAGGAATTCTCTATCATGTCCAAAATGAGTATCAGAAGTTGTAAAAATTCTACTCATAAACAAACCTCCTTCATTATACCGTTTTCATCAACAGTATAAACATGGTCAAATCTTTCGTTTCTACCAGGGATAGTGAAAGATTTATACATATTATCGATAACTGTGTTCGGCACACAAGCACGACCCTCTCGTTGAGCGTTGCGTTCTTTACAGATTTCTTTTGGAACTATAAAGCAAACACAGTTTAATTCAACATTGTTTCGATTTATATAAAAAGCAATTTTATCACGAGCCTTCTTATTCAGATGAGTAGCATCGATGTAGATGTTTTCAATTTCATCATCATTAGAAGTCGCATTTTTAATTGCTTGGGTGAAGATTCGAATCACTTCATCCTCATGGGAGAAATAATCTTCATCTTCTTTTACAAGCATAAAACGGATATTGTCGCGAGAAATCCAAAGGTCATTAGTGGTCATGCGATGAACAATCCAAGTGGATTTACCCGACCCGGGCACCCCGCATAAAAGATAAACTCTCTTCTGCTTCATTCTTATACACTCCATTCTCAAAGTTTTCTCTGAATTCAATCACATCAGCATAAGTCTTACATTCGATATGATTTACTTCTTCTCGACAATGTAAGCAATACAGCTTCTTTCGATGCATTCGTCCATGCTGCCAGCCTTCTTTTCTCATAATGGGAATACCTTCATTGCCACAGCACATACAGAAAAACTTATGGGTAGTATATCTTGCCATCGTTATCACACTCTTTCTTTCATTCTTTATATATATATTATATCATATATTTATAAAAAAATCAATATACAATCTTATTTGTCAGTAAATATATCTTCAAAGAAGATATGTTCATCATATGTGTCAAGGTCAAACAAACAGGTGTATCCAGAGGCGCAGGAGCCATTATCAAGATTAACCTTGTGGTCTTCACAATACCAAAAGGCACCAGGTTCAATTTCGATATCAACATTTTCGCCTTCGAAAAAGTAAGGGATGGGAGTGTGGCCATGGACTAAAATCATATCCAAGTCTTCTTCGCCCCAATGAGGAACCCAGCAATGGTCTCTATCCCAAAGAGCAAGCCGTTCAAGCATATGATAATCGCCAGTATGCCGATTCTTAATAGGCGGAGTGCCGGAATGGCTTAAAACAATAATCTTTCCCTCTTGATTCTCATAGGTATAGAAGAAAGGAAGCTCTCTTAGTTTCTTAATCATATTGCGAGGAGCGCCGTCAATCATCCAAGAAATGATAGTAGGTTCTCCGCCATTAGAAACAAGATGCTGAATTGCGAATGTTTCACGACCATCAGAGTCAAGATATTCTTCCATTGCGTCAGCTAGCATTTCTTCATGGTTGCCCTTCAAATAAATAAACTGAGGGTCTGCCATGAGGTCTTGAATCAATCGCCATCCATCGGGACCGCGGTCTGCGGCATCACCTAAAAAGATTACTGTGTCTTCGGGTTTGATAAATTCTTTAATCTGTTCATACAGACCATAAATACCATGAAAATCGGCAACGGCATATACAGACATATTACTTTACCTCCCCCAGAATAAACATATAATATTCAAATCTTAAATTAGCATATTCGTCATAGCCATTAAAGTAATCCATTAAGGCTAAAACATTCTCTTCTGCGTCTGCGTAATTCGCAAACTGGACTTTACTAACAAAATGCGTAAAGTCTATCCATCCGTTTTCTGTTTTAATTAAGAGTTTTTTAAATCTTTTCATATATTATCACTCACTTTCTATAAATATTATATCATATTTTTTAATAAAAATCAATAATAAATAAAAAGAAGAGCTCATGCGAGCTCTTCTTTAATCTCTTGTCGGACTTTCATTAGCAACTTTCCAAGAAGGTTTCGACCGTGGATTGCATGACAAAGCTCACAGGAGCAATTGCCCCAGGTGTTATCATGCCACCAGTTGCCCTCAACAAGTTCTTGGTCTCCGGTCATAAGAAGCGAAATCCGCAAATGAGGGTCTTTGAATTTAAGACGCAGTCCTTGCAACATTACTTCTTCTTTTATTTGCTCCCAATCTGCGCGAAGCTGTACATTGCGCCCCATGCGTTTTGCTTTACCGGGGGTAGGGGCGGCCGCAATAGCCTTTCTTGCTTTTGGGTCAAGAGTTTTCATTGCTTGGAAGAAATGTTCATTTGTTGGATAGACAATCCCTTCAAATTCAATGGGAGAAGTCCAAAAGTTGCTAAGGAAAGCGTAAATTCCATCAAATTCCTTAATCATTTTTTCTCCTTTTTACCAAAAACAGCCATAGCCAACAGTTTCAAAACCTTGGCAAGTCCAATTACAAATCATTGGAATATCATCTTTTTTATCTAGACAAGCAATTTCTGCACCCTTCCAATTGAGTAGCCAAATAAAAGAGTCCATAACAAAATCTAATGAAACACAAGGATTAGGGTCTTCTGCGAGAGCTTGCTCTACACTAGCCAAGCCATCCCATTCATTAGTATCTTCCATTACAGCCATTCTGTCAATTGGATAACCAGAATCAACAATTGCTTGCCAAATCTTTTCTGATAGGTAAGATTCTTCATAATTACGAGCATAGCCTCTGAAAAAATCTTCACCGTATTGAGTTTTTAATGCTTTCTGAGCATTTAGTAGATGCTCCATATCAGGAGCATCTATTAGTACTTTTTCATATCGGCCATGTCCATCATTAGACCAATCGCCAAAAGGAAGATACATTTTCATTAATTTACAATCTCCTTAATGGTGTAAATATCGCCCTCTTGACGCAGAACATCATATCGTTCAGTAAACTCCACATATGGAACGGTTTCATCTAACAGAACTTTATACTCGTTATGATGAGGCGTGGTAAATGCTACATAGCCGCGCAGTGAAAATAATACTGCGAGTCCTAGCAGAAAGAGATACCAAAGGATATTAGATTTATTATGATTTTTTACATGGTCGTAAATCATGTAGCAGAAACCATAAATTGATACGGCTACAAGCAACCAACACATAATACCCAACAAAATTTCCGGACCGCCAGCTTCATATTGGTGCAGAATAGTGATTCCTTCCATCATTATTATCCTTTCACATTTGAGATTTTCTTACCAGTTCGCCTTGATTAATTGCCAGTTGAAGAGCTGTTTCATATGAATGCTTATCAAACTGTAAATCATGTGCGATAGGCTTCATGTATTGTTTGATAATTTCACGATTTTGCTCTACTGGACTCACTTGATTACAAGCGCAAATATAGTTAATCCATTTGAAAATTTCGTTTACATTATTCATTGGGGCATTTCTCCTTTTGGGTTCATAAGATGTGGGCAATGGGTGATTTTTCACCCATGCCTCAACTTTCAGCGCCGGATTCATCTTCGTCATACAAACCAGAAGCCTCTTCCATATCGGGTTCAGTTGCTTCGTCTTTTGCGATGCCTTCCAATACTTTGAAATGGAAATTCTTATGCTTGTAAGCGGTGAATTTAGGACGATTCAAAATACGAACAACAACGCCTTCACGAATATGAGTTTTGCCGATAGGGTCGGCACCCTCGTAGAAGCGTTCAGCAACATTAATAATCCATTCACCAGCAGTAATGGTATCATCTTCGGCAGAGCCAGGATTTTCTGGAATAGTGCCCTTCCATAAGACAGGAACAGTTTTTACTCCCATCATTTCACAACGATAACGCATAAAGTCGGGAGTATATTCTACAACTTCACCATCTTCGTTAGTCATAGTCATACGGTATACATAGACATCAGACTGAGGAACTCTCTTGTATATTGCTGGTTCAGTACATTCTTTATCCCAGTAGTCAATCACTTCACCTAATCCATCAGGTGCACAGCCGTAGGAGAAGACAGTAGTTTTGCCCCACATCTTTGCGAAAGACTTATCATTTACCTTAGAGTTGCTTACTTCTGCCATAATGGGAGCACCAGTATGGGTAAAGCCAACAACTTCGTAGTAGACAGTTTCGCCCTTCCATAGCTTATCTTCAAAGAATTCAGCATGCTGCTTACGGAATTCATTAGAGCCGTAGAAACCGCCCTCATAAGTATCCATAACAACTCGACGAGTACCAGAAACTCCGCCCCAGCCATATATGGGTTTACCATCATGCTTATCTTCGCCGTGGTATATACCCATCTTATTTAACTGATGGCGGATTGCATTACCTGCACGGCAAGCGAAAGAGTCATCATAACCTTGGAAAACTTTCAAATTGCCAGTACGCTGAGAAGTACCATGCATTTTCAAAGTAATTTCAATTTCATCGCCAGGATGGAAAGCAGACAAATTGTATGCCAGCTGTTCAGTATCGGCATGTTCATAGAAAGTAGGAGCGATAGGCGCAGAACGCTTTTTCAGTTTAGCAGGCCCCTTAGTGCGGACATACTTGCTCTGAGGGATATACTTCTGACAAATATCGTGTCCATTTACAACAGAAACAGTATCGCCAATATTTAAATGAGCAGCAGCATTACCGTCTTCAAAACAGTAATCCAAACAATTCAAAGGCATAAATAAGCCATCAGACTTTTCGCCTCGAAGAGTAATTGCCTTAATATTACGCTTGTTAGGGTCTAGATATCCGCCAATATTATTGCCGTTTTCATCCTTCTTACGCAATAGGTTATTTTTTTCACCGAATTCAACAGACACCTGTAAATCAACAGGAAAATATACGCCAACCTGGCCTTCGGTGTAATCCAGGCTTACGCAGACAGTATTACGCAAACAAGTACCTAATAGCAAACTATCCGCATTAGGATGCTTGCGCACATTGGTTAAAACGGTCACATGACCGCAATGCATAGACATGCCTATTCTCCTTTCTTAAACAAATAAAGTAATAGTATCGGTTTGCTTATCTTTATAACTGGACTCACGCAGATAAAGTACAGGTCCATCACCATTCACTCTCCAATGGTCTTCTACATAACTATCTGCCTGGCATCCATAGGGAGTTCTCTGATAGACTGCTCCGCTATCACTATCAATTTCAATTTTAGGTTCAACGAATTCTGCCGCTTGAATCGGAATATCGCATTCGTCAGTATAACTATAAGCAAATACTGGCAGATGCTCCGGATACTGAGATAAAGCGGCAATAATATCTCCAACAGTAGCAGTAAACTTATGCTTCATTAGTGTTTTCCTCCTGGGACTTATTCTTAATTTCACAACGATAACCGCAGAAGTTATTGGGATTGCGAGCAAATTCCTTCATAGTGGCATTGATAGCCTTATCCTGCTTGGGGGAGCGAGTCTTCAAAATATAGCCATTAAAGAACATCGCAGCGACCCACATTTCAGAAAAATACTTTACAGCGCCAGTGCGGATATGAGTCAGCTTAACTGCGTAATTAGTTTCATCAGCATCACCAGTGATTTCTTCCGCCTTAACCTGGCCCCAAGTTTCCAGACGCAGCTTCCGCATATAGGTCTTTTCAGCAATAGTATAGGTGCGGCCAACAACCTTAATAGGAGTTAGTTCACCGTTTTCCGCAATCATCTGTTCATAAGCAAGAACAAACTTAGGGTTATTAGAATTGGTCTGCTTCACAGGAACTACTTCGGGAGAGAGAGTGCCCAAACCATCAAAACACTCTTTCAGCATCATAGCATCATCAAGAGCATCATGATTCTGTTCGACTTCGTCAACATGACGAATCAGAGCAACCAGCTTCTTTAAGGAAAGACCGCAAGTTGCCAAATGGCGCTTAACGGTTTCAGAATAATCTACAAGCATATCTCTAATAGAAGAAGCAAAAATAATCATTTCAAAATTATTCATATGCTTAATGGTATTACGCAGGAAGTTCTTATCCTGGTTGCCATAGCAATAATAAGCAGGCATAGCATCACCATTATTTTCCTTAACAAACATCTTCAAATGAGCAAATGCTGCTTCGGGAGAATAACCATGCTCCTCTACCATTTCTCTGGTAATACCAGTGAGATTGGAAATAAAAGGAGTAATCTTTTTCAAATCGCTGGGAACTACCAGACACTTGAAAGTGTTGCCATTTTCTGCGATACAGCCAATAGAAATGATTTCCTCAGTAAACTGAGTTGCTTCAAAATCGATATAAAAATTCATAAATTATCAATTCCTTTCCTTTACTTTACATATATATTATATCATATTTTTTATAAAAAATCAATAAAGACTCTCTGATACCAGAGAGTCTTTATTTTTATTTATCGCTTGCGGCCCCATACAACAAGTCCCGCAAATCCCAAAATCATAATCACAGAGGAAATTACATAAACCATTTATTTAGTCTCCTACATAAATCAATTTATCTACATACTGGCGACCTTCGCCTTTAAGCATCGGCATTTCATAGTCAATACCAGTTTCTTTGGTCCAAGCTACACCGCGCTTCCAGCGAGTGGGGTAATCATTCCAGTTAATTCCTTTCTCCTGGAAAAGCATTTCCTGTAATTGCGCAACATTCTTATTGTCACATTGCGCATGAGAGAACTGGGCTCGCGCAGCCATCTGAACAGAGTTCCGCGCAGCATCAATCTGGCGCCAATATACAAGATTGGTTGCTTCTTCTTTTGGAATATTAAATACACGAGCATCAAACATTGCACCCTTTGCGAGAGCGGCTTTTAGAGTGCTAATATACTTAAAATGCTCAGCTTGAATTTCTACGCTCTGGGGAGTGAGAGAGCACTTCCAAGAGCTATCCTCATTCCAGATTTCAAGGTCAAAATATTTATTAAAAGCCATAGTTGCCATAGAGGCAGCCACAGAACACATTTTCTGAACCTCATAGCCGAACCAGGCATCAGTTTCAAAAGTCTGATAGTCAATCAGCAAAAGGGTAATTTCATCAGACTGAGTATAGCCAAATACACAGCCCTGGATATTCTTACATAGATACTCCATAGTTTTTGCCATTGCGTTGCCAAGCACCTGGTCAAAAGGCTTCTGGAATCCACGAGTGAAGGTGTGGAAAGCTTTGCCATCAATGCGGATAGCAACAGGAGTTCTACGCATTAGACTAGTTTTAGGAATTGCCTCGTAAAAAGTTTTCATACGAGTGCCAAGAGCATCATTTACCGGCATTATTTAATCTCCTTTCTTACTTGAATAACGAACGGCTCAACGCGAATATATTTATCATAAGTAACCGAATCCATAGCTTCATTTACATGAGAATCAAAAGACACATGAAACGGTACTTCTGCCTGCATTAAAGCCTCTTCAATTCTTGCCCAATCATTAGCGGTAATAATGTTTTTCATATTGTCTCTTCTCCCCAATCTTCTTGCCGCCGCGCTTCTTTTTCTTTTCGACGGCATTATCAATAGTTAATCTATGAATGCTATCAATCTTTGCGGTAGGACCCATTTTCTGTAAAAAATGAGTCAAATGAACAGGTTTATAACCAATTACATCGGCGCAAACATTCAAATGATTGTCTCGCTTTGCGCCAGCATGGTCATGTCCATGGATATTGAAAAGCCAAGGAATGTCAACAGGCTCGTGAGAAAGCAGAAGCTTTTCACCGATAATTAAAGCACCTTCATATACTTCGTCAAAAAGCATATTGTCGGCATATACATTCCAACGCATAAAAGGAGAGTGGAAGGCGTAGTCTTCAACAGCCCAAACTTTCCAATTGGGATACTTTGCCTGCATATTAGCAATAGCATCTTCCAGAGTCCACTCATCCTGGCTGTAAATTTCTTTAACAACTTCACGACGATATTTGGTGGAACCAACATCGTGATTGCCCATAATCAGAACCTTGTAGCCGCGCAATCTGCGGACACATTCAATATTGCCTACATCCCCCAAGATGATGAGAGTGTCCTTTTTACCAACGCAACCATTGATTCTTGTAATTTGTGCCTCGTCGGATACACGGTTCTTAATACCACCTTTCAAATCCATATCAGAAAAATGAGGGTCGGAGTAAATCCAAGTAGTCATCTTACCCCAACGCTCAGCATATTCTTTATAAACACCAGGTAATGCCATAATTATCACTCCATTTGCTTTATCTTTACTTTGTATATATATTATATCATATTTTTAATAAAAAATCAATAAAGACCCTTTGGAATAACCAAAGGGTCTTTAATTTATTTAATTGCAGAAAGGGCAAGTACCTTTATCGCTATACATCATATAACAGCCTTCGGATAAGAAAGCAGAACCTTCTGCTGTTCTTACTTCTACGCCAGGGCCTTCGCTATCGTGCCAAGTAATGACATCGATACAGCGACTTTCTACGCTATCCCAAACATGAGCGTGCTTAAAAGAAAGCTCACCCCAACCGACTGCTTGATTACAAGCACACAAAGACAGCATTAGCGCAAACAGCAAAATTAAAACAATAAACTTTTTCATATATCCTCCCTAAAAGTACAATAATCTACTACGCTTCCCATTAGTTCATAGTGGTCATCGTTTTCGTCATCAGAATAACATAAGCTATCTAAACCAATAGACGCGAATTCGTCAATATATTGAGATGCTTCATATTCATCTTCAACATTTTTAATTTTTAATTTAATATGAATATCAATTTGATAGTTCTTCATTATCTACCTCTCGCAGAATATAAGAACCGCCATCTTTTCTCACAATTTCATAGTGCTCTTGGAGGCTTCCAAGACTCACATTAGGGAATATATAAGCCTCATAACGAGTTTCTTTAATAGGATTTGCGAGCATCGTAAATAGCAACATTGCTGTAAAACATACTACAGCAATGAAGCCAAAAAATCCCGCTTCACTCCAGCAGTTATTAACTGCTATAATTCCCATAACGAAGAAAAGGATAAAACCTGCTAAGCAAAGCCAAGATGGGAGACCAAAAGCAGGCTGATGACCCACTATGGTTTCAAAAGTATCAAGGATAATTACGCCTTCCATTTTTCTGCCTCCATATAAGGACTACAAGGCATCCACCAATCAATGGTGCCTTCTAAATCATATTTTTGCCAACGCTTAATGATACTTTCCAAATCTTCAAATTCTCTATAAAACTGCTCAACATAAGGTCGCTCAATGCGGTCTGCGTGATAATGTCCAAACAGCCAATAGTTCCAGGCAAAAGTTTCTTTTAGGTCATTAAGCCAAATTTCCATAGACTTATCTACTGTGGATTGATCGATACCGCTAAGAAATAGGTCAGTAGGTTCCCAATCCAAAGGACAAGTATGAGTCAGTACAAGGTCATAAGTTTTACCTACAACCTCTTTCCAAATAATTTGGCGCTCTTTTTCAGTCAATTGTTCGCTTTCAAACCAACCAGTAAAACTCTGACCCATAGCTTCTGCGCGATTAATTCGATACCACTTATCGACAGAATATGCGCCGCCAATAATCAAAGTTTTATAGCCGCCGATATTATATTCTCCGCTCATCCAGAAGTAGCGAATTTTATCAAAGTCGGGGTCAAAATAAACTTCGCCATCTACATTGGGGTCATACACACTTACATAGCCCAAATTTTCCGGGCGCTCTTCGTGATTACCATGTACGCAATAAATAGTGTAACCAAAATTAGCACTTAAACGCTTATGCTTCAAATCACTTTTATTAAGCCAGAAGTTTAATCCAGCATCACCAAGGATAATAACTGCGGTTTCTGTTGGATTATATGAAGACATATTGGATTCAATTTCAGCAAGACGCTCTTCAACTCGGCCATGCGTATCGCCAGTAATAATCCAATGCTTAATCACAATTACACCTCCTTAGTAATAACAAATATCATAGCCTTCAAGCTCGGCATGAGCCATATCTTCAAAATCCCAATCAACATCGGGGTCAAGTTTGTTCTCTTCAATAAAATTACGAATTTCTTCGCGTAAGGATTCTCCATACCAAATCCAGTTATCAACGCCGCCAGCTTCAAGAGCTTGTAGCTTGAAATATGCGGCAAGCAATTCAACTAATTCCTTTTCAGAAATTCTTCTTATTCTTTCATTACCCATCTTTGTCAGAACTCCAATCTACTAAAATCCAAACAGTAAGATGAGATTCATCAATCCATTCATGATGGTCAATAATATCATTTAAATAATAATTATCTCCATCACCGCTAATTAGATTAGCGCCATCCCATTCACAATATCCAAAAAGCATATCTCCCTCTAAATCAGCGTGGAATCTAGGAGAATTACAACGATATTGAATTTGAACCTTTTTATAATCGGGCAATAAATCTTTTAATCTTACCATTTATTATCACTCACTTTCTATAAATATTATAACATATAATTTTATAAAAATCAATAAAGGAGAAGAGGTATTAGCCTCTTCTCCTTTAAGGGATAGGTGTGGTAAGCGGTGGCCGCATACGCAAACTTTCCAAATGCTGTACTCGTTTTTCAAAATCATTTTGAAGAACTTCTGCGCGAGAATATCTGCGGGTATAGGTCAGTAGCGCCTTTTGGACTAGACAATTACCCTTACTATCGGCCAAGCCGCAATGATTTTCCATACAAGCTACTTTTTTATTGCTATCAGACATTAGGGGGCAAAAAATCATTTTAGCTCCTCCTGGACAGCAATCTTCATAATGTTAGCAGTTACATCTTCAAGCAATGTTCTGCACCACTTATCTTCGTATGCCGGGTTCTCTGCACAGAACAAATCGGAAGTTTGTACAGCATGCGCGAGTGTATCTTCGGCCATAATTCTTGCTTCTGTCAAATCGTATTGACCCATCTTAATATCCATAAGATGGTTATGGAACTCGCCTTCGGGCACCAAACATTTTTCATAAGGCACACCCGCAATAAACTGGTCTTGGAAGTTGTCCACTCGGAC
>JAEIGA010014018.1_pt1 | contig 12187 bp, 8 predicted proteins | sample 9270691 | NCBI WGS metagenome assembly JAEIGA01 (sample SAMN17057246, study PRJNA624740) | gut metagenome | biome: biome; isolation source: fecal sample | host: Bos grunniens | place: China: Xizang | collected 2019
GCTGGTTAGAATACCGGCCTGTCACGCCGGGGGTCGCGGGTTCGAGTCCCGTCCGCACCGCAAGAAAAGTTCTTGCAAATAGTTTTGCAAAGCATAACGGGAGCATAGCTCAGTTGGTTTAGAGCATCTGCCTTACAAGCAGAGGGTCGGGGGTTCGACTCCCTCTGCTCCCACTTCAAAACGCCTTTCTACGATGTAGAGAGGCGTTTTTCTTTTTGTATTCCCATATAAATATCTTATCTTTGCTTGAATGTATTTAATTGCAGAAATTGTTCTTCGATTTAATACATAGGATTGATTAATAAATTGTTGCTATGATAAGAAAAACAGGATTATTATTGTTTATGCTCATCTTTCTCGCTGTGGTGTCTATTCCGGCTTCAGCTCAGATGGCAGATGATGCAGTAATAGAGTATGTGAAGGAAGGCCTGTCTAATGGTAAGTCCAAGAATGACTTGATGAAGGAGTTGCTTGCTTCCGGGGTGACCAAGGAGCAGGCTGAAAGGATCAAGACTGCTATCGAAGAGGGGGGAGCAGGCCAGAGCGGTATGATGCTGTCGTCTGTCAAGTCTGATAAAGAGGACAGAATGCGCAGGATAAATCCGGAAATAATGCGCACTTCGGACCGTAGAATGCAGGATGCAGATCTTGTTAATGGTCAGATTCAAGAACTTTCCCGTCCTATCCGGAAGTCAGAGCAGGATATGAAGGATACCCGGAAGATGTCGGAATGGCAGTATGAGGAAGAAGGGGGGTATGATATGGAAAGAGAATATGATCAGGAAGAAAAGGAAATTTTCGGCCATAATATCTTTTCTAACCGCAGGCTTTCTTTCACTCCGAACCTAAATATTCCGACTCCGCTGAATTACAGACTGGGTGCAGGGGATGAAGTCATCATTGATGTATGGGGAAGTAACGAAGCCACTATTCGTCAGACTATTTCACCTGATGGGTTTATCAATGTTCCGAATCTGGGACTGGTAAGTCTTAATGGTATGACTATAAAGGAGGCTGATTCATATCTTAGAAAGAAACTGGGACAGATATATCCGGTAGAAGGTGAGGATGCTGCTTCTGACTTCAAACTCACTCTGGGTAATATAAGGACTATACAGGTAAGTGTCACAGGAGAAGTCGAAGTACCGGGCACATATAGCATTTCCTCTTTGTCCAATGTATATAATGCATTGTATTGTGCAGGGGGCATCACCGAACTAGGATCATTGCGTAAGGTGCAGTTGGTAAGAAACGGCAGACAGAAGGCGGTGGTCGATCTCTATGACTTCATTCTGAACGGAATCATTCCAGATGGTCTTATATTGGAGGATGGTGATGTCATAAATGTTCCTTTGTATGGCAATCTTGTCCATCTGGATGGCAGCGTCAAACGTCCGATGTATTATGAGATGGCTGATGATGAGACTGTGCAGGATGTCCTTGATTACGCAGGTGGATTCTCTGGAGATGCCTATCGTTCGAACATCAATGTGGTTCGTCAGAATGGGGTCGAATATCAGGTATATACAGTCGATTCTCCATTGTATTCTGCTTTTATCCTTAAAGATGGAGATGCGGTGACTGTGGGAACTCTCATTGACAGGTATGAGAACAAGCTTGAGATTAAGGGAGCGGTATACAGACCTGGCATATATCAACTTGGTGAAGAAGTCCGCACGGTGTCTGACCTTATAGCAAAAGCTGACGGACTTAAAGGAGACGCGTTTACCAATCGTGCTCTGATTCATCGTGAACGGGAAGACCTGACTCTGGAAGTCATTTCAGTGGATGTAAAGTCTATTCTTTCCGGAAATTCTCCTGATGTGGAACTTCAGAGGAATGATATTCTTTATGTTCCAAGCATATATGACCTCAATGATATAGGTACGATAACCATCGAGGGTGAGGTCGCCCGTCCTGGCGTATTCATCTTTGAGTCCAATATGACTGTGGAAGACATAATCATGCAGGCCGGAGGACTTCTGGAATCAGCCTCTACAGTAAGGATCGATGTCAGCCGAAGAGTGAAGAACCCGGCAAGTACTGCCCAGCCGGATTCTATCGCTAATGTGTTCACAAGATCTTTCAAAGACGGCTATGTCATAGGAGAGGAACTTGATTTTGTACTACAGCCTTATGACTATGTCTACGTTCGCCGAAGCCCTGGATATGCGGCGCAGGGCAAAGTCACAATCAGCGGCGAGGTTATTTTCCCCGGAGAATATGTTCTTACTCATAAGAACGAACGCCTTTCCGATCTTGTCAAGAGGGCAGGTGGTCTGAATAGCTGGGCGTATGTCAAAGGAGCCAGACTCATGCGTCATACTCTAGCAGAGGAAAGGAACCGTACGCGTGCAGGTATGAATGTGCTGACTACCGGAAAGGATAGTGTGAATGTCGAAACGCTGGATCTGGAGGAAAGTTATAGTGTCGGCATCGATCTTCAGGCTGCTCTGGCTTCTCCTGGAAGTGATGCTGACCTCGTGCTCAGACAGGATGACGTACTCCTTATTCCTGAGTATGTGAATACTGTGAAGATATCCGGAAATGTGATGTTCCCTAATGTGGTGGCCTATAATCCTGGAATGTCGGTGCGTGATTATGTGGAGATGGCCGGAGGCTATGGCTATCGTTCCAAGAAGAGCAAGGCTTACATCATCTATATGAATGGAACTATTTCCCGCGCACGTCAGATGTCCAAGGGAGTAGTGGAGCCAGGATGTGAAATCGTGATTCCGCAGAGGCGTGACAAGGAGTTCAATGTCTCATCACTGATGAGTATAGCGACTACTTCTTCGTCGATTGCTACAATGCTTGCTACGATTATGAACCTTATAAAGTGATGAGTATGCAGGACAATAACATCAAAAATGACCCACAGGAACAGGAAGTCGATATAATGGAGATTGTGGCGAAACTCTGGAAGAACAGGAAGATGATCATCAAGTGGTGCCTAATAGGTGCCGTGATCGGACTTGTAGCCGGATTCAGCATCCCTAAGACCTACAGGGTGTCGACTACTCTCGCACCTGAGATGCAGCAGAGAGTGGGTTCTGGCGTCAGTTCCATTGCATCCATGATGGGCGTCAGCCTGGATAACAGTATGGATGCGATTGATTATGAAATGTACCCTGATGTCATTGCATCCACTCCATTCCTTTTCAAACTTCTGGATCTGGAAGTGAAGACAAAGGATGGCCAGATAGATACTACTCTGCAGAATTATATTCTGAAGCATCAGAAGCACCCTTGGTGGAGTCATGTGATCGGTGCTCCCTTCAAGGCTCTGAATTGGGCTGTGTCTTTGGTGAAGCCGGAGGAGGATGGAGAGGCCTCTGGAGATGCAGAGCTGGATGTGGCAAATCTTCCGAAGGAAGAAAGAATGGCTATAAAGTATCTTTCTGAAAAGATAGTGGTGGCTGTCGATAAGAAGACAGGTAAGACGAACCTGTCTTTAGAAATGCAGGATCCTCTTGTCACTTATACTGTTTTGACGGCTGTAGTAGACAATCTGAAGGATTATATGTCTGAATATCGAACTTCAAAGTCACGTCAGGATGTCGAGAATCTGTCTGCTATTTGTGAACAGAGAAAGCAGGAGTATTACGCAGCACAGAGAGTCTATGCCCAATACACTGATTCCAATAAGAATATTGTTCAAAACAAATCCAAGGCTGAAGGACAGCGCCTGCAGCAGGAAATGAATCTGGCCTATCAGGTATATTCGCAGGTTGCTACCCAGCTGGAAGGAGCTCGAATCAAGGTTCAGCAGGACAAGCCGGTATTTGCTATATTGAAACCGGCAGCTGTGCCAATGAGGAAATCGGCTCCCAGCAAACCTAAGCTTCTTATAGGCTTTGCTTTCTTTGCAGGATGTTGTGCGGCTGCGTGGGTCCTCTTTGGAAAGGACTTATGGAAACAATTCAAAGATAACCTTTGATTGTCATTCTGAGGAGCGCAGCGACGTAAGAATCTTTAAACCATTATTATGAAAGGAATTGTACTCGCCGGCGGAAGCGGCACCCGCCTTTACCCCATAACCAAGGGCGTAAGCAAGCAGATGCTTCCGATCTTCGACAAACCTATGATATATTATCCCATTTCCGTCCTTATGCTGGCCGGAATCAGAGATATACTGATCATTTCTACTCCTCATGACCTCTCCGGTTTCAAGAGACTTCTAGGGGACGGAAGTGATTATGGCGTAAACTTCGCCTATGCTGAGCAGCCTTCTCCCGACGGACTAGCCCAGGCGTTCATCATAGGAGAAGAATTCATCGGAGATGACTGTGCATGCATGGTGCTCGGAGACAATATATTCCATGGCAACGGTTTCATAGAACTCCTTAAAGAGGCTGTACGATCTGCTGAAGAAGACTCGAAAGCCACAGTATTCGGCTATTGGGTAGGCGACCCGCAGAGATATGGAGTAGCTGAATTTGACAATGCAGGAAACTGTCTTTCCATTGAGGAAAAACCAAAGGAACCAAAGTCCAATTATGCAGTGGTCGGCCTATATTTCTACCCGAATAAAGTCGTGGAAGTCGCTAAGAATGTAAAGCCATCCGCAAGAGGGGAACTTGAGATCACGACAGTGAATCAGCGCTTCCTCGAAGATGGACAATTGAAGGTTCAGACCCTCGGCCGAGGCTTCGCATGGCTTGACACCGGTACCCACGACTCGCTTTCCGAGGCATCTACCTTCATAGAGGTCATTGAAAAGCGCCAAGGTCTCAAGATCGCATGTCTGGAAGAAATCGCTTACAGGAACGGCTGGATAACGGCTGATCGTGTCCGCGAACTTGCCCAGCCAATGTCAAAGAACCAATACGGCCAATACCTTCTTAACCTTTTGTGATTCCAATGACTGTACCCCTTTGTCATTCTGAGGAGCACACCCTTTGTCATTCTGAGGAGCAAAGCGACGTGAGAATCTAAAAACAAAGTAATGAAAAGAACCATCCTCATAACCGGCGGAGCCGGATTCATTGGCAGCCATGTAGTCAGACTGCTGCTAAACAAGTATCCCGACTATCGCATAATTAATGTCGATAAGTTGACCTATGCAGGTAATCTGGCCAATCTTAAGGATATCGAGGATAAAGCGAACTATAGGTTTGTGAAGATGGATATCTGCGACTTCGAAGCCGTCTGTCAGTTGTTGAAGGTGGAAAATGTCGATGGTATCATTCACCTTGCTGCGGAATCTCACGTGGACCGTTCCATCAAGGATCCCTTCACATTTGCCCGGACCAATGTGATGGGTACCCTCTCGCTCCTTCAGGCTGCACGCCTTTGCTGGGAACCACATGACTATTGCATTCCGGGCGAGCGCAGCGACGTGAGAATCCCATGCAGATTCTACCATGTCTCTACAGATGAAGTCTATGGAGCCCTTGCTCTGAATAAGCCAGACGGAGAACCGCCATACGGTAGCGACTTCTTCCGTGAAGACACAAACTATAACCCTCATTCTCCATATTCAGCCTCGAAGGCAGCATCTGACCATTTCGTCAGATCTTTCCACGATACTTATGGTCTGCCGACAGTCATATCCAACTGCTCGAACAACTATGGCCCATATCAGTTCCCGGAAAAACTTATCCCATTGTTCATCAATAATATCCGACATGGGAAACCACTTCCTGTCTATGGAAGGGGTGAGAATGTACGTGACTGGCTATACGTGGAAGACCATGCACGTGCCATTGACCTGATATTCCATGAAGGAAAAGATGGCGAGACATACAATATCGGAGGATTCAACGAATGGAAGAATATCGATCTGATCAAAGTCATGATCCAGACAGTCGACCGCATCCTTGGACACCCCGAAGGCCACAGCCTCCCGCTCATCACCTTCGTTCAGGACCGTGCCGGTCATGATCTCAGATATGCCATAGACTCCACCAAACTGAAGAATGAGCTCGGATGGCAGCCCTCCCTCCAGTTCGAAGAAGGCATAGAAAAGACTGTCAGGTGGTATCTTGATAATCAGGAATGGATGGACAATGTCACTAGTGGGGAGTATAGAAAGTATTATTCGGAGATGTATGGACTTTAAATTATGTTGTGTTGCATTTTTAATTATCCTCCTAAATATCGTGAGTCAATCTATAAAAAGATTGACGAGGCTTTTGATACTCAGTTTTATTTTGGATCAGAGGTTCTTCAAGGACTAAGCAGTGGTATCGAGAAGCTGGATCTAGGGATATTTAAGAATAAACCAAAGCATATCAAGACAATTAGACTTTTCAGGAGCTTTTATTGGAGAACCGGAATCATTTTTCTGCCTTTTAAGCGCAACTATACATCTTTCCTGATAACTGGAGATACACCATTGTCATATTATCCATTTCTATTCTTCTGTTGCTTATTAGGTAAGAAAGTTTATGCATGGGGACACGGATTAAAGCATCATTCTAGGAGACTAGGATTTTTGGAGAAGTTTTATCAGAATTCATTGACTACATATTTGACGTATAGCGAGAAGGGACGTGAACGAATGATAGAACTAGGATATCCTCTAGAAAAGTATAGGGTTATATATAACTCTTTGAATGAAGGAGTTGATTATGAAGTTGCTAATTATCAAAGAAGTGAAATATACAAGAGACATTTTGACAATGATGATCCAGTTTTGATTTTTACCGGCCGGTTGACTGAGAATAAGAGATTGGATATGCTTGTACAGGCAGTAAGTGAATTGAATGAAGAACATTTCAATGTAAATTTAATGATTGTAGGAGACGGAACTATGTCTGAGTCGTTACATTCATCGGTCAAAAACTTCGGAATAGAAGATAGAGTTTGGTTTTACGGAGAATGTTATGATGAATCAGTTTTAAAAAAATTATTTTATAATGCTGATTTATGTGTTTCTCCAGGGAATGTCGGATTGACTGCTTTACATGCATTATCTTATGGGGTACCAGTGGTAACTCATGATGATTTTTTTGCTCAAATGCCCGAGTACGAGGTAGTTGTCCCATCTAGGACAGGTTTGTTATACAAGAAAGGAGACCAGGAAGATTTAAAAGCAAGGATAAGAGAATGGTTCAGTTTGTCTATCGATAGAGACAAGGTTAGGGAAATGTGTTATTCGATGATTAATGATAAATGGAATTCGCTCAATCAGATCGAGATTCTGAAAGATGTAATTAAAGAATAATGAAATGAAAGAAAAGATTTTAGGTTATATAAAGCATATTTCGGCATATTTCAGTGCCTCGTTGATTCCGATGCTTCTGATGCTCGCTATCAATCCGTTGATAGCACTCAATATGTCACCAGAAGATTATGCGATAACTGGATACTATTCTTCATTCAATAATCTGATCAGTCCACTTATTATCTTTTATATGCTCCATTATTACAATAAAAGATATTTCGAACTGGATAGATTAGGGAGATTACAGCTTAAAGCATTGTTGTTCAAAGCTCTGACAGCCTTTTCTTTTTTTGCGGCAGTCATATGTTTCATAGCATTATATGCATATATCAAAGTGTTCAATTCTACTATACAGTTCCCTATTTTTCCATATCTTGTCTTCACTGTATTCGCCTTACCTTTGACTGGACTTTTAAATCTGGAATTAGCGGATTGCAGAATGGGACGAGACAGTAAGTACTTTTTAAAATTATCAGTATTCAACGGAACCTTGCTTGTTCTGCTGAATCTACTTTTTGTGGTTATATGCAAATGGGGAGCAACTGGCAAATTGCTTGCTCCGCTTGTATCCAATGTCATTGTATTCTCACGTATATTTATCAAAAACCGCTATATGCTCAATATCCAAAGCTCTTGGAAACATTTTGCCGATATTCTGAAATTCTGCTGGCCTATGACGATTGGAGCAATGTTGGGATATTTTTCTTCAGGATTTGATAAGACATATCTTGAGTCTTTGGGAAACGTGACTGAATATGGCTTTTATATTGTGGGATCTTCCATCGCCGGGTATCTTTATACATTTTCGACATCTATATCATCGACTTTTCAGCCTGATATCTATGAAGCAATCGCGAAAAATGACAATAGGTTTCTGATCCGAACAATTGCGATTCAGCTAATATTAATCAGTCTGGTAGTGATATTGTTCATTATCTTTTGCCCTTTGGTCATAAGGATACTTACTGCTGGGAGATATGTCGATTCCACTATGTATGCTCGTATAATATCTGTTTCGACAATCACAAGTGCAATATATTATATTGTCAATAATTATACAGTTGCCAAGGGATATCCGCACTTATATCTTTATACGACCATACTATCAAGCATATTGATCGTGTTGTTCATGCCAATAGCTATAAAGAAGTTTGAATATATCGGAGGGGCTTGGATGGTAAGTGGCTCTTTTGTTATATTGACGGTAATAAATTTACTTCTGCTTTACATTTGTAAAAAAGTTAGTACAAGTAATATAGAAGCATAAAATCATTTGTGAAAATGAAAAAATTATATCAGATTCTTAATCGATACGCCAATAAGTACATGAATACACGAATTGTATTCGTGTTTGATGTGCTGATGTCGATTCTGGCTACTTTTCTGTCTGTACTGTTAGTCAAGATACTGTTTATAAATGATATATTCAGTACTTCGGTAGTACTGATCTGGCTTTCGATTTCTACGGCTGTTTCCGCTGTGTTGATCTGGGCCTTAAAGACATACAGAATTATCATACGACATATGTCTTTAATCGAATTTTCCTATTTTATTTTGTTGTCGCTCTTTAAATGTGTCGCGCTGGCTTTGATATTTATCGCGATATATGGGTATTCGATAGGAATTTACGTACTTCTTGTAAGTGATTTCTTTCTGACATATGGGGCATTTTTTGCGTTGAGGATCATAATGCTTGTTGCTTATGATTTTCTTAAAGGAAAGGTGGATGAGGGAAAGAAGAGCCAGAGGATACTTGTTTATGGAGTCGGTATCAATTCTGTGTCCCTCTTATCTCGTCTCAAGGACTCTCCGAATTACCATATTGTATCATTCCTTCAATATGGAAACAGTACTGTCTCTCATGTTATTTCAGATATTAAGGCATCATATATCAGTTCGGAGGATGAATTCAAGGACCTTGTAAGCGCAAGAAGGGTAGAGGCAATTCTTTTTGCCACGGAAGAGGACGTCCAGACAGAGAAAGATAGAATCATCAGATATGCTATCGAGAGCGGTATAAAGATTCTCTTCTCGCCTCCGATTGATGAGTTGGTAGATGGTAAGTTGACTCATAGTTTCAGAAATATCGAGATCGAAGACCTTCTTATGCGTTCGGAGATAAAGATATCAATGGATGAGATCGTAGATAATTTCAAGGATAAGACGATCATGGTAACCGGAGCAGCAGGCTCCATTGGTTCGGAACTTTGCCGCCAGCTTCTGACCTTCGGCATTGATAAATTGATTCTTTTCGATAATGCAGAGACGCCGATGCACAATCTGAGGCTGGAATTGGAAGAAAAATATCCAGACTTGAAGATCATACCTGTTATCGGAGATGTCCGTTTGCTGACACGGTTGGATTATGTCTTTAAGATGTGGCATCCGCAGGTGGTGTTTCATGCTGCGGCATACAAGCATGTGCCTCTTATGGAAGACAATCCATGTGAAGCCGTACTGGTTAATGTCGGAGGCTCACGTAATGTTGCAGATAAATGTCTGGAATATGGCGCGGAAATGATGGTTATGGTTTCTACAGATAAGGCCGTGAATCCGACTAACATAATGGGATGTACCAAGCGTCTTGCTGAGATTTATGTCCAGTCAATGGGGCTTGCATTGGAAAGTGGACGTATTCAGGGTAAAACCAAATTCGTTACTACGCGTTTCGGCAATGTCCTTGGTTCCAACGGTTCTGTGATTCCTCGATTCAGAGAGCAGATTGCCAAGGGTGGGCCTGTAACAGTTACCCATCCGGACATCACCCGATTCTTCATGACGATACCTGAGGCTTGCCGTCTGGTGATGGAGGCGGCAACCATGAGTTCTGGAAATCAGATTTTTGTGTTTGATATGGGTGAATCTCTGAAGATCGATGATCTGGCAAGGAGAATGATCCAATTGGCAGGTTTTACTCCTGATGTGGATATAAAGGTGGAATATACCGGTCTTCGTCCGGGTGAGAAACTATATGAAGAGGTTCTTGCCAATACGGAAAACACATTGCCTACAAATCATAGCCGCATCCGTATAGCCAAGGTTCGCGAGTATGATTATGAGGAGGCGAAAAGCAGGGTCAATGAACTTGAACAATTGTCGAAGATAGTGGATGTCTCTACGATGGTTCGCATGATGAAGCAGATTGTGCCCGAATTCATATCTAATAATTCAAGGTATCAGGAATATGATAAGATAAAATAATATATGAGCATTTTTAAAGATAAAATTCTCCTGATTACAGGTGGCACAGGCAGTTTTGGTAACGCTGTCCTTCGACGCTTTCTCCAGAGCGATATAAAGGAAATCCGCATTTTCTCTCGTGACGAAAAGAAGCAGGATGACATGCGTCATCATCTTCAGGCTCAGTACCCTGAATCTGCATCGAAGGTGAAGTTCTACATTGGCAATGTAAGGGAGAAGAACTCGGTAGATATCGCGATGAGGGGAGTGGATTATGTGTTTGCAGCTGCTGCCCTGAAACAGGTGCCTTCATGTGAGTTTTTTCCGATGGAGGCAACGATGACTAATGTTGTGGGTACTAATAATGTACTTCTGTCAGCTATTGAACATAAGGTAAAGAATGTTGTCGTGCTCTCGACCGATAAGGCGGCATATCCGATCAATGCGATGGGTATTTCAAAGGCCCTGATGGAGAAGGTGGCTATTGCGAAAGGTCGCGAACTTGGTGAAGGGGCTGAGACTACAATCTGCTGTACACGATATGGTAATGTAATGGCGTCACGTGGTTCTGTGATTCCTCTTTGGGTGGAGCAGATAATGGCAGGTAAGCCAATCACTGTCACCGATCCCAATATGACCCGATTTATGATGACCCTTGATGACGCGGTGGATCTGGTAATCTATGCTTTCAGTCACGGCCATAACGGTGATCTCTTTGTGCAGAAGGCTCCTGCTGCGACTCTTGAAACGCTTGCTGAGGCTTTGAAGCAGATTTACTCGAAACTAGATCCGCAGTATAGTTATACTGAGGTGAAAGTAATCGGAACACGCCACGGTGAGAAACTATATGAGACATTAGTGACGCGTGAAGAGATGGCAAAAGCCGAGGATATGGGCAATTATTATCGCATCCCATGCGATAATCGTGATCTGAACTATGATAAATTCTTCACTGTAGGTAATGAAGATATGTCTATGATTGAGGATTATCATTCTCACAATACACGTCGTTTGAATATAGAGGAAATGAAAGAACAGCTCATGAGACTTCGTTTCATTCAGGAAGATCTAGGAATTATACCTAGAGCAAAGGCAAGGGATATTCGATCAGAGTAGAAGATTCTAGCGGACCTTGCAGGACCCTGGAATGACGATAGTGAGTTTTAGAAAGACAAGTGTATGAAGATTTTAGTGACAGGTGCAAAGGGATTTGTGGGAAAGCACCTTGTATCTCAGCTTAATAATATAGCTCATGGCAAAGCAAAGTGGTATCCAGTGGGCAGTGATATCACTGTGTATGAGTATGATGTGGATTCCACAGCGGAAGAGCTTGATGCATATTGCTCGGACTGTGATTTCGTTTTTAATCTTGCTGGCGTAAACCGTCCTCAGAATCCAGAGGAATTCATGCAGGGGAATTTCGGCTTTGCTTCGATTTTGCTGGATACTTTGAAGAAGCACGGCAACAAATGTCCTGTAATGCTCTCTAGCTCGATACAGGCTACCCTCGTAGGACGTTATGCAGACGGCGAATACGGCAAGAGCAAGAAGGCCGGAGAAGAACTCTTCTTCGATTATTCGGCAGAGACCGGAGCCAAGGTGCTCGTATACCGCTTTCCTAATCTTTTCGGTAAATGGTGTCGCCCGAATTACAACAGCGCAGTGGCTACATTCTGTAATAATATTGCCAATGACCTTCCTATCCAGGTCAATGACCGCAGTACTCTGATGGAGCTGGTTTATATTGATGATCTGGTGGATGAGATGATTGAAGCCTTGGCTGGCAAAGAACATCACTGTGAGTTTGACGGCATCAATACTGTGCTCAGTGAAGAC
>JAEIGA010014019.1_pt1 | contig 12187 bp, 26 predicted proteins | sample 9270691 | NCBI WGS metagenome assembly JAEIGA01 (sample SAMN17057246, study PRJNA624740) | gut metagenome | biome: biome; isolation source: fecal sample | host: Bos grunniens | place: China: Xizang | collected 2019
TCAAAAAGTTTATGTAACTGAAGTTATCGCAGATCGTATCGAGTTTTTAGATAAAAAAGAATCTGCAAGTGAAGAAAAAGTAGATACTGCAACACTAGTATCACTTGCAAAGCAAGTAACTGATATTGATAGTGATATGCTTCCATTTTAGAAAGAGGAAATGAATATGTGTGAAGTAGGTGGAGAATTATGAAGATTACATACGATGTGCAATGTCCACAACAAGAAAATGCAGAGTGTTGCAATAAATACACAAAACAATATGAGCAGATGTTTCACTTTGCCCATAGTGATGAAAAAGAATTGTTGATTGAAATGGACAAGCCTAGAGACTTTGTAAGGAACTTTTGGAAATCGTATCAGTACATTTATCCAAAGTTTTCTACTCATATCGAAGGCAACAAATTGTGGGTGTATAAGTCATGGTAAAGTACAACAGCAAGTATGACAAGTATGTGGATATTGTGGATAACTTTATCAACAGTAGCCATTACTCAATCTTAATTGAAGTAGAAGAAGGCGAAAAAGCGAAGCCACTTCGCTATAGATTGATTGATGAGTTTGGAGATAGTGATTTGATTATTAGACAAAGAAAAAACTTTGTTCATGTAGAAAAGAGAGTGGGATATGATTGAGCAATTAAACTTATTTAATTATAGCGATTATAAAGTTGCTTACAAAATAACCAAGCCTATTCGATTGATTGAGTTGTTTGCAGGTATTGGCAGCCAAGCAAAAGCATTACAAAGACTTGGTGCTAACTTTGAACATTATCGAGTAATCGAATGGGATAAATATGCGATGAAATCATACAACGCAGTTCATGGTACTAACTTTGAAACTAGTGATATTACAAAGATTCATGCGAGTGATCTAGGAATTGTAGATACACATAAATACGAATACATAATGACTTACTCATTCCCATGCCAAGATTTATCTCTAGCTGGTAAAGGTAAAGGCATGGAAAAAGGTAGTGGTACTAGAAGTGGCTTGTTATGGGAAGTGGAACGAATCTTGCTAGAGTGCGATGAATTGCCACAGGTGTTACTGATGGAGAATGTACCACAAGTACATAGTAAGAAGAATATTGATGATTTTAATAAGTGGATCAATGCTCTTGCAAAATTAGGATATTCAAATTATTGGCAAGATTTGAATGCCAAGCAATACGGAATACCACAAAACCGTAACCGTACATTCATGGTGTCGATTAAAGGTGATTACACATATGAATTTCCAAAGCCATTTGAGTTGAAGTTAAGGCTTAAAGATATGCTAGAGGATAATGTGGATGAGAAATACTATTTATCTGACAAACAATTGAACTACATATTGGATTGCAATGATGTGGCACTAAAAAGTGGTAGAAACATAAATGAAAGAGTTGTTAATCCAGAGATTGCTAAAACAATATCGTGTAGAGGAGCAGCCGACCAAAGAGCAGATGTGACTAATTTTGTGATTGATAATGAAGAAGAACTCAAGGTGAAAGACTTAAAGTTAAGAATCAAAAATGCTACCAAACAAGGCTATCTTGAAGCAACCGAAGGCGATGGAGTAGACATATCAAGCCGAATGCAATGGCATAGAGGAACTGTGCAAAAGGATAGTTGTCAAACATTAGATACACAATGCAATGTGGGAGTAGTGGTAAAGAGTGAATTTAAAGAATAAATTATGTAATCACTTGATAAAAAATAAGTTAGTTAAAGAAATGGATGTAATAAAACACAGTTATTCAAATTCACGATTGAATGATTGGGTGGATAGAGGTGTTGAGTCAAATAACATCTCTCCCACATTAAGTACACGATGCGATTGTTTAGGAGTGGTGGTTAAGGAGAGAAATATGGAAGAATTGAGAATTAGAAAACTTACTCCAAAAGAATGTTGGAGACTTATGGGATTTGATGATGAGGATTTTGAGAAAGCTGAACAAGTCAATTCAAATGCCCAGCTTTATAAACAAGCAGGTAACAGTATTGTTGTGAATGTGCTTGAGGAGATATTTAAACAATTATTATGAGTGTAAAAGAAAAGTTAAAAGAGGTAGAACTTCAATTGAGCAAGACTACCTCTCCATATAGAAAAAGGGATTTGGAAAAGTATAAGAAAAGGTTATTGAAAGAACTGAAAAAGGAGAAACAATGAAAAATTTTGAAAAACATATAGATGAAATCTGCAAGTGGCTATCATGCAATGCCACAAAGCAAATGATCCCTTGCAAAAGCACAGTAGGATGCGAAAACACTTCATGTGGTGATTGCAAAGATAGATTAAAAGAATATTTATTAGAAGATTGTGAACAAATTGAATTAACTCAATTTGAGTACGATGTGTTAAAGGCGAATGTGTGTGATGATATGCCATTCTTAACTTTCACAATTTATATGAAGTTAAGAGAGCAAGGGTATTTCAAGGGTATTAAAGATACAACAATGGCAATTGGAAACATTGTTAAAGATGCAAAGATTGTGGGGTGTGAAAATGAAACCGTTAAGTAACATTAGAGTTTATGAATTAGCCGAAAGCATCTATGCAAGTGGCTATCCTATGATGGTAGAAATACCACAAGGAGAAGCATGGATCAATGAAGTTAGCAAAATACATAACGATATTACGCAGAAGATTGAAAATCCTCATGTAAAACGTGCAATCAAGTTAGCAAATGCCAAAGGTGGTGGACATGACCAATTCCTTACAGGTATCTTGGTAGCATTTGACCTTACTCTTACACAAAAAGCATGGGTTGAAGCAGAACGATACACATTCTTAAATTTTGTATCAAGTCAATCAACAATGCACCGAATTTCAAAAATGGATATTAAAGAAATGTGTTCAGCTAGAGTAGATGAAAGAGTGATTGATGTGCTTAATGAGAAAATCGACAAGTACAATCAAACACAATCGTTGGAAGATTATCGTGATGTATTAGCAAATATCCCTAGTGGTATGCGATTAACTGCACGAATGACAACTAATTATCGTTGCTTAAAGAACATCTACCATCAAAGAAAAACACATCGCCTAGAGGAATGGAGATTGTTGTGTGAGCAGATTGAAGAATTGCCAATGGCTAAAGAATTGATTGTGGGGTGTGAGTAATGGAATTTGTAAAAGGTAAGTTATATCAAATATTAAATGATGAGCATTTAGGAGGATGTGTGCTTGAGTTTATCAAAGAAAACAAAGATTTCCTAGTGTTTAATGTAATCAAAGGGAATGACAATTATATGGACTTTCATGGAGATATGGAGTTATGCAAAAACTATTTTGAATATGGTACTGAAGCAATCCCTTTAATTCCAACGGAAGATGATATTGAAACTGAAGAAGATAAGTTTGATGAGATTAATCGAGCATCACACTACAATCAAGGCATCGAAGCGATTGAATATATCGAATCACATGATATGAACTTCAATGAAGGGAATGTAATTAAGTATGTAACAAGAGCCAAATACAAAGGAACTTACTTAAAGGACTTGAAAAAGGCGAGATACTATTTAGATAGATTGATTGCGAATGGAGAAAACAATGAATTACCTAATGCTAGATAGCAATGACATCACAAAAGTTTGTGGAATTATACCAAGAAAAGATATTTTAAAAGAAATTACGTTGCAAGATTTGAAATGCATTTTAGAATATCCCAAAAAGAATCTATTTAGAGGTCAATATGTTCTTGTTGAAGAAGAGTTTAAAGATTTGGAAGATAAATTTAAGGATGTCAAAATAGCCGAAGGAAAACGTGGTACTTATTACGCAAATCGTGATGGATATGTATATATCATCTATGACAAAAACAAAAATAAAAAGATATTAACTAAAACGAAACATAGAAATCATGTACAAGTTAAGATAGCAAATACTAATTATGTGCTTAAAAATGTAATTGCGAAGTCATTTATCAAGGGAACAAAAGACACCGATGTTGTGATTTGTAAAAATGGAGATATTTATGATTGCTCGGTTGATAATTTGGTAGTTGTCAGTAGAAGAAATCATTGTAGCAAAGTTGGTAGGTTGGCTCGTTCACAACCTGTAGGATTGTTTGAAAATGGCAAATTGGTTAGAAAATGGTCTAGCACGAAAGAGTGTGCGAAAGATATGTATGTATCATCCGTTTGTATAAGCGATTACTGTAATGGAAAAGTTAAGAAGCCTATGTTTGATGTTAGATGGATTTAAAGGAGAGGATTAGAAGTGAGAATAGGACTAATTGATGTAGATAGTCACAACTTCCCTAACATCCCTTTAATGAAGTTATCTGCATATCACAAAGCAAAAGGAGATCTTGTTGAATGGTATGATCCTTTAGCTGAAGAATATGACATTGTGTATATGAGTAAGGTATTTAGTTTTAGCGATGATTACTTATATCCCATCAATGCTAAAAAGATAATTAAGGGTGGTAGTGGCTACTGCATCGAAACTATAGATGGAAAAGAAGTGTACAAGTTAGAGAATGATAAGAACTTGCCACACGAAATTGAACATATATATCCTGATTATTCTTTATATCCAACATTAACTGAAAATACTGCTTATGGAAGATTGACTTTAGGATGTCCTAGAAGGTGTTCATTCTGCCATACAGGTGTTAAAGATGGTGTTAGAAGCCATAAAGTAGCGAATTTAAGTGAATTTTGGAATGGTCAAAAGAATATTGTGCTATTGGATCAAAATATATTGGCTTGTAGAGATTGGAAAGAGTTATTACAACAACTAATTGATAGCAAAGCCGATGTAGATTTCAATGGTGGGTTGGATGTTCGAATGATGACAGAAGAAAAAGCGATGATGTTGAAACAAATTAAACAAAAAGTTGTTCATTTTGCTTGGGATCGCTACGAAGATAAGGAAATAATTATTCCAAAATTAAAGTTATTCAAAGATATAACTAAATGGAACGAAAGAAAATTAGTTGTATTTGTTTTGGTTAATTACAATACTACAATTCAGCAAGATTTAGAGCGAATATATACATTAAGAGAATTGGGATATTGGGCATATGTGATGATTTATGACAAAGAAAGTTTGCCTAGAGGACATATTTATAAGAAGTTGCAAAGGTGGGTAAATAATAGATTTACTTTTGGAAAATGTAAAACCTTTGTTGAATATTTAGAATACATGAAAAACATGGATTTAATTAGTGAGGATTTAAGAAATTATGATAGATCAATTAAAAGAATTACTTGAAATGCAAAGGGTGTTAGATGAAAACATCTTTCGCAACAAGGGTATTAGAGAATACCCAAAAGAGAATATGCAGATTGCATTGTTTGTTGAGTTAGGCGAACTTATGAATGAGTTGCCTACTCGCTTCAAACATTGGAAATCATCTGCTGTTGATAATAGAGAAAAGGCATTAGTGGAATATGTGGATTGTTTGCACTTCGCATTAAGCCTAACAAATAACATCGGTGATGCATTTGATAAGGACTTGGCATTAAGCCCTGATATTTACGATTACAATTCACATCAAATTACATTGTTAGCTGAAATGAAGATAAGTAGCATAATGAAAAACATCATCCAATTTGAAGGTAATTTAAGTTACTTGTTTGGATTGGGTGTGAAGTTAGGCTTTGAGTGGGATGAAATCTACAAGGCATACAAAGACAAGAATGCAATCAATTACCAAAGGTTAAAGGAGAACTATTAATGGATATTGATTTAAGTTCTCGTGCTTGTTGGGAAAAGTTAGACATATCATCAACATCGTTTCAAGAGATTAAGTATCGACTTGGTTACAAAGGCAAGGATGTTACACTTGAGATGTTTGAAGAAATTGAAGAAATCGTTGAAGATATTAGAGATAGATATGAAAAGGTTACAGTAGTATCTATCAATCGTTATTGGAACTATGTGAGGAAATCGAAATGAAAAATTTTGTAGCAAAAAACAAACAACTTCTTAAAGAAGAAATTGCAAATAAAAATATTAAACCTGTTCTTGCAATTGTACAGGTCGGTGATAATCCTGCTTCTAATAGTTATGTTAAGGGCAAGTTAAAAGATTGTGATGAAATTGGTGTTACATACAAACATATCAAGTTGGATGAGAATATAACACAAGGAGCATTTGATGATTGTATGGTTGCTTTGGGAATGCATCCTAAAATTGATGGATTTATTGTTCAATTGCCTTTGCCGAAACATCTAAAAGTTAAGCATAACCTTATTGCTAGGGAAAAGGATGTAGATGGATTTAGACATGATAGTCCGTTTATTCCTTGCACACCATATGGAATTTATATGTACTTACTTGATAGAGGTGTTGATTTTAAGGGTAAAAATGTGGTTATTATCGGTAGAAGTGAGATTGTTGGTAAACCTATGGCAAAGTTGATGCTTGATGCTAATGCTACAGTTACTGTTTGCCACTCGCATACAAAAGATATTTCCACACATACAAAAATGGCAGATATTATCATTGTTGCTGTTGGAAAAAGAAATCTATTAACTAGAGATATGATTGGTGATAATCGACCAATTGTAATTGATGTTGGAATCAATCGAAATGAAGAAGGGAAATTGTGTGGAGATTGCGACTATGCAAATCTAGTAGATGTTTGTGAGTATGTATCTCCTGTGCCTAATGGAGTAGGATTGTTGACAAGACTTGCTCTTATGATGAATGTTGTAAAAGCATCAAAAAGAAAAGAGGTACAAGAAGATGAATGAATTTCCAAAGAATGATTATGCAATTGTAAGTTTTGATACAAACCCATTTGAATACGATAAACCAAGTGCATATTTAAAATTAGCAACAATAACAATTGCGTTATTCGGTAATATTCCTAACAAGTTTCAAAGATTCATGTTGCGATTGGTATTTGGTATAGATATTGAGGTGCAAGAAGATGAAAGATAAAGTAATGAAACTAGCACTTGCTTTATGCGAATCATCAACTGTGGATGAAATCATTGAGTTATGTGGATATTTACAAGCATATGCAGATGCAAGAGTAAGAGAAAGAGGAATTAGTGAGCAACTAGTAGAGGAGTTAATATGAGTCAAGGCGAAAGACCATTAATAAATCAATATGCAATATATGATAAAGATGATAATCTTTTAACTGTTGGAAATATACAAGAGTGTTGCGACTATCTAGAAATTTCAAGGTCTACGTTCTATGTGACTCTCAATAAAGACTTGCATAATAGAAGAAAATTTATAATAAAGTACAAGATAATTAAAATAGAGGAGTAACGACTATGTATGAGCAATATATAGACATTGTAATAGGTAATCAAGGACATATTAGAAGAATACTAAAGATAAGAGGTTGTAGCGATGCGACTATCAACGATGTTATGGAAAAGATTGAGTCAATCATCGAGCATAGTGGCAAATTAGGGCGAGTAATTCAACGTGAAAAGGATGATATTTACATCAAAGAAGTAAACAAAAAGATGTGGGAATTGCAACGTAAAATGTATCAGTAAGAGCAAAAAAACCAACAATTTTAAGGTTAAAAATGGTATAATTAATAGTAAGGAGAGATGTACAAATGCAACCAAAAGCATACATACAGTATCAACTAAATAGGATGGCAAAAGAGTTAAAGAGAGTGCCGACTATAGAAGAATTTACAACAGTAGTTAAGAGATATTGGATAGACAAAGAGTTTGGATCATACAACAAGTTATTAGAGTCTTGTGGGATGAAGCCGAATAAAGAAGGAGTAGGCAGAAAGCCGAAGGAAGAGAAGTAATATGAAAACAGCTATGAAGCAATCGACTAGTGATATGAATAAACTATTAGAAGAGATTAAAGCTGATACAATAGATAAATTAATGGAATCATATAAAGAGGTGATAAACAATGGCAACAAAGAAAGCCGAAGTAAAAAAGACCGAGCCGAAAAAAGAAGAAAAGAAAGAAATAGTTAAAGGATATAGAAACAGTCCTGTAATAGGAGATAACGGATATAACCTAGAACAAGGAGATAATACAAGATTCATTAGACACGCAATGGCTCATAGAAATCTTCCTCCAATAGATATAAGCGATCCTGTACAAGTAGAGGAAAGAATACATTGGTATTTCAATCATTGTATAGAAGATGATATGAAACCAACAGTAGGTGGATTAACAAATAGTCTAGGAATTTCAAGAGAAACATTAAACCAATGGAAGAATGGGGATTATAGAAGTTCTACACACCTTGACATCATTAAAAAAGCATACGAATTTTTAGATGAATTATGGGAACATTACATGATGAATGGCAAGATTAACCCTGTTACAGGCATCTATTTAGGTAAAGTCATGTTTGGACATATTGAAGAACAACACATTGTGCTACAACCAAAGGCTTTAGATAGCGACTATCAGGATCAAGCGACTATCGAAGCAAAATACAAGCAACTACCGAGCGACTAGCGACTATCAAGGTCGCTTTTCTTTTTATCGACTAGCGACTATTCATCGACTATTGAGCGACTATCGACTAGCGACTACCGAGCGACTATTGGGAAAGTTATGGAAAATAGTGTAAAAATAGTGAAAAAATAATGTAAATAATAGGATAAAATGTCAAATTATGGAAATATCATAAAATTTATGTGATTTTCTCTTTTTGTTTGTTCTATTGTTTATATACCCTTTTTATATCGTTTTTAGGCTCTCTATGGGCTTTTTGTGGGTTGGGTAGTATATTTGTATTCGTGAATTATAAAGGCTCTTAAAACGCTTAAAAATGGCTTTAAAATATAAAGGGCATTTTATAAAGTGGATCAATTAAAAAAGGACAAGAAAAAAAGCACTTTTTATAGTGCTTTATAATAATTGCCTGAAATTTTTACTAGTGTATACTTTTTTTGTATTCTTTTGAATTCCTTTTCATTTTTACAAATATAAGGATTTGAGCCGTTAATAAATTTTATATGATACCATTTCATGTTTGATCCTCTTTTCTATAACATATCATTAATATATAAAATTGTTTCGGTTATATTTTCATGATCGCAAGTAAGTTGATATTCTACTAGTGCTAATACCTCATAAAGAGCCTGTAGCGTGTTATGATCTAGTTGGTTTAGTTGTTTGTGTGTAAATAGCATTTTTTGATCCTTCTTTCTATTTTTGTGCAGCTAGTTTTATTATGATTATTACAGGTAAGAAAATAATGTATAGAATTAAATAAATAATACTTTTCATATTTTATAATCCTTCCTTTATATAAAACGCAGGATAATATCCTAATTCATTACAGCAGTTATAATAAGTAAATTCATTTATAAAGTTATCGAATGGTTTTGATGTGCTGTTAATATTAAAATATGAAGGATAAAAGCCCGAATAAAACGGATTCGCCTTGTGTGGTAATATGATAACATCTACACCACTATTATATAGCTTACAAGCTGTTTTCTTTGTGATTCTAATTAAACCACCACAATTATACTTATTCATTGTTATTCTTCCTCGCTTTCTCTAGCATCTAGCATTGCGTTGAAATCTTCTTCAATCTCCTCTAATACCTCGCTAATTGCTTGAGGCAGTAAGTAACAACGAATTGTAACGTCTGCCCATTCAGCCCCTTTTTCTAATAGGTTTAAATCACAGCCGAAGCAATCCATTGCTTCTCTTAATAGGTCTAGGTTGTGACATAGGTTTTCTTCTGCTTCCCATGTGTTGAATGTGTAGGATCCTGAAGCGTTACCTGTCACGCTGTCTTCGGTCCATAATGTATCGTTCAAGTATTCTTCTAACTCTTCGATACTGTCATACTCTTCAATATTGAAGCTGTAGCTGTCTTCTAAATAGTTTCTAATAGCATTTTTTACTGATTCTAAATAATTATAAGTTGTCATTTTTATTCCCTCTTTCTTTCTATTTATTAAATTCTTTAAAATTCTTTACTGCTTTATATTCATTTAATAGGTGAATATAATCTTTTTCTAATTGTTCTTTATCCATTGTATAACCTGCATAAAATCCTGTAATTAATGCAGATAATAATAAGAATAAAAGCGTTGATAATTGTAAAATTTCCATGTTGTTTTGTTCCTTTCTTATTGCTTTAATGCAACATATTTATTGTACATACATAATATACAACATATTTGTTGCAATTGCAATAGCAAAAACAACATATTTATTGTATTTGTTTGATGTGTCAATTTGTATACTTTTTGAAGCATAGAACATATACATTGTTTTTGATTTGTTGGAAGCATAGAGCATATACATTGTTTTTGTGGTGTTTTCTCGGTGTTTTTTGATAATAAGTTATTAAATAACCCCCTACAGGGTATTGAAAAACCGATTGGATGCCGAGTAACCCCTCTTCCCAACTAAAAAAATAAAAAAGGCTTTACAACATATTTATTGTATGCTACACTAGACTCAAGAAGAAGGAGTTGTTAATATGAAAAATGAAGCAAATCAACCACAAGTAATTAATGAAGCGATTAAGATGGCTATGAAAAAAGAAGGAATATCACAAAACATGATGCAAAGGCATTTGGGGTACAATTCGCCAAGTCAAGTAAGTGCTAGATTATCAGTAAAGAATTGGAGCATTGACAAGATTTACGATTATTTAGGCATATTAGGATATGAAATCGTGATTCGCCCAAAGAGAAAACCTACTAGTGAAGAAATCGTTATTAAAAGAGGAGATAAGTAATGAGATATTTTTATGGGAGAGTTTCAAGTAAGGATCAAAATCTTGCTAGGCAATTAGAGTTAGCAAAAGATTGTGATGAGGTATATACTGATAAACAAAGTGGCAAAAACTTTGATAGAGTAGCATATCAAGAGTTAATGGAAGTTATCAAAGAAGGAGATACACTTGTAGTTAAATCTTTGGATAGATTCGGCAGAGATTACGATATGATTATTGATGAATGGAGAAGATTAAAGAAAATGGGAGTTAATATCGAGGTTATAGATATGCCTATTCTTAATTCTTCTAGTAATGAGTTGATAGATAGATTTATAAGCGATATAGTTTTACAGTTATTAAGTTTCGTAGCTGAAACTGAACGAACAAATACCCTTCAAAGGCAAAAAGAAGGTATTGCACTTGCGAAGGAACGAGGAGTTAAGTTCGGTGCAGAAAAGAAGCAAGTAGCACCGAAGAAAAAGCACGAGAGCATCAATGAGTATTGCAATCGTGTTGGTATAAGTAGAAGCACATATTATAGAAATTGTGCAAATTAAAAAAAATTTCAAAAAACAAAAAAGGCACTTTTTTAAAAATCGTGCTAGTGCTTCGCACATAAGAGTACCTATCGAGTACCAAATTAATGGGAAAGGTAGGTACTTTTTTATGTTAATAGAGAAAATCAAATCATTACCACAAACTGAAGAAACACTTGAGGATTTATTCTCACTTATGCTTCAATTAGAGGACACACAAAGGCAATTAGAGTTAAATAAATGGATTCGTACTCATGCGATGAAAATCACCACAGGGCGAATGTATGAACTTGTACATAAGACTTATTTATTCGGTGGTCAGCACAGCTTTGATGATTACATGGTCGCTTGTGAGTGGAATAGAGAGCCTCAAGCGAGATTTTGGCTACCTCGTAGAAAAGTATTGGAAGGTAAGCATAAAATCGCTACACAAATACAAGAGTTCATTGATGATCCTAATTCTATTTATTTAGGATTTAGCCTTCCTGCAGGTACAGGGAAAACTACTTTAATTAAATTCTTACTTGCGTACATTAGTGGTAAATTCCCACAATCTGCGAATATGTATGTTTCCTATAGTGATGCTCTTGTAAAAATGATGTACGATTCGATTGGTGCGATTTTAACTGATACCAACGAATATGACCATAATAGTATTTTCTCAAATGGTAAACCTGATATGAGTGCCGAGTACAAGACTATTTCATTTAGAAAACGTGGGGATTTCCCTACTATCGGTATGATTTCTTTAGGTGGATCAGTTACAGGTAGAACTCGTGCCAATAAATTCTTAATTACGGATGACTTGGTTAAGAATAAAGAAGAGGCTAGAAGTCCTGAACGATTAAATAAATTATTTGATGATTACAACGCTACTCTTACTACTCGTACCATTGGTGATAACGTAAAATTCATAATGCTTGGTACAAGATGGAGTTTACACGATCCCATTGGTAAGATGCATTCCAAATACAAAGATGATCCTCGCTATAGATTTATTGCTATTCCTGTGTGGGATGAA
>JAEIGA010014020.1_pt1 | contig 12185 bp, 10 predicted proteins | sample 9270691 | NCBI WGS metagenome assembly JAEIGA01 (sample SAMN17057246, study PRJNA624740) | gut metagenome | biome: biome; isolation source: fecal sample | host: Bos grunniens | place: China: Xizang | collected 2019
AGCTATCACGCGGTCAATCAGTCTGTGGATGAGATCGTCTACCGGGCAGAGCGAATCAAGGAGATCGTTGCTGCTAGCGGTCTGAATGTAGAAGTGATCCAGGACGGCTGGAACTGCATCGATGAGTACGGTGACGAGCGCACCCGCTTTGCACACAACCGTGACGCCCAGGGTACCGCTTATGCAGCAGCCATTATGTCTGTTATGCAATCAAACGGTGTGGACGCATCCTTAAACTATGATCTGGCCTGCAGCTCCCAGTACAGCAATCTGCTTGACTGGTTCTCTGAAATTCAGAAGCCTTTTTATGCCCTGAAGGCATATAAAAAGCTGTATGATCTAGGACAGGAAGTGGAATCCAAGGGCTACGGTGTGTACATTACCGCCGCCCGAAAAGAGGGCAAGGCAGCGATCTTGGTCACCAATTATGATGATAAGGTCACCCGCTGCGAGATCCTATGTAAGAATTTTGGCCCTTGCAAGGCAGCCTACTACACTCTGGATGAAACCCGTGATCTGGAACCGACTAGGGAAGAAACATACGATGCTGACGGTGTGCTGGCAGTGCAGCTGCGGGGTTTTGCGGCAGTGCTGATCGAGCTGGAAGCCGTTTGATTGGAAAGGAGATAGCCATATGAGTAAGGTTTATGCAAACTTTTCCAAGGCCGTGCGCCCTGTGGGTATGATGCACGGTATGAACAACGGCCCTTATATGCATCAGGGTGATTTCGCGCCTGAATTTGCGGAAATGGGAGTTCCCTTTGTCCGGTTCCACGAAACCCATTCCAAAACCACAAAATGTATCGAGATCCCTCATATTTTCCGGGATTGGAATGCAGACGAAAACGACGAGAAGAATTACTTTTTCGATGTAACGGATAAGGTCGTTGCAGAAGCGGTGAATCACGGCATTACAGTGATGTACCGGCTGGGTATGGGCACAGAAGCCGCTAAACCCCTGCTGTTCTGCACAATGCCGGAAGACCCTGAAAAATGGGCACGGATCTGTGTAAATATTATTCGCCATTACACAGACGGTTGGGCTAACGGCTTCTACTACGATATACCCTACTGGGAAATTTGGAACGAGCCGGATCTGCCTCTTTACTGGGAGGGCGATCGGGAGCGATTCTTTAAGCTGTATGAAGCGGCATCTACTGCCATCCGCGAATTCAATCCCCGTTTGAAAGTAGGTGGACCTGCCATTTGCTGGCCTTTGAGAGATGACAATTGGCCGGAGGATTTCTTAAAATTTGTGGTAGAGAAAAAGCTACCTTTAGATTTCTATTCCTGGCACTTCTACACCGCTAAACTGGATAAGATTGAAAATGTGTGTTCCCGTGTAGACGAGCAACTGAAAGGTGCAGGTCTTTACGGTAAAATCGAAAGTATCAACTCCGAGTGGCACGCAGTAAGCCTTGAGCCTCGACCCAATCCCAGATTCCAAAATATTGCCGGCAGCGGCTGGGATTTAAGTCCTACAGGCAACATTTGCACCGCAGTATCTAATGTTGCAGCAATGATCATTATGCAGCGTCACAATGTGACCAAGGCAGCTTATTATGATGCAGAAAACAGAGGCGCATTGTGCGGTCTTTGGGGCGTGCATATGAACAAGCAGCCCCAGTTCTACGGTTTCAAAGCTTTCAACTATCTGTACCAGGTCGGCACAGAATATGAAAGCAGCTCGGATGTTTTCGAAATCCAGGTGATGGCAGCTGCCAACAACAAAACGGGTTATCTGTTACTGACCAATTATACCGAGGAGGAAAAACCTGTTACTTTGGAACTGACCGGTATGTCCGGTGCGGATATGCAGATGTATCTGCTGGATGAGGTACACTCCCTGGAGATTGTAGACAGTGATTCTTTCGGTGCTGCATCCTGTGTAAAACGAGAAGTGCTGCTTCCCAAAATGTCTGTTGCGCTAGTAGAACTGCAATTCCGGTAAAACGAGGTGTCAATGTCTATGAAACTGTTAATCGGCTGGGCTGAAGAAAGCCTTGTGCCTGAGAAAAAGACCAGACTTGCCGGTCAATTCTATGAACGCATTTCGGAGTATGTGGAATCGCCCATTACCGTAACTGCTATGGCGGTGGAGTCCGAAAACCAACAACTCATTTTAATGTCTGCAGACCTAACTCTGCTGAGCACATATGTCCTTCAGCTTGCACGGGAGGAATTTGTCCGGATATGCCCGGAGGTAGCACCGGAGGCGCTGGTGGTGGCGGTTACCCATACTCATACCTCTCTCACTCTCCCCTCTGCCCCTGCAAACACCAGCATTCCCACCGCAAAAGAAATTCTGGAGGAGTTTCTGCCGGCGGACAAGCAATATAAGCCCTTGGTCACTACTGATAACGATGTGATCACTCCGGAGGAATCCTTGGACTTGGTAGTCAGGAAGATTGCCCTTGCCGCCAAGCGCGCCTGGGAAAACCGTACTGAGGCTTACTATGCCAACGAATTTGGCCGGGCGGCTGTAGGTATGTGTCGTCGGACAACCTATGACGACGGGTCCTCCCAGATGTGGGGTGATGTTAACACGGCAAATTTTGTTTCCATGGAAGGCGGAAATGACTCCGGTATGGAGCTTTTATACACCCTCGACAAGGATAAAAAACTAACCGGTGTGGTGGCAAATATTGCCTGCCCGGCGCAGATTCTGGAACATCGCAGCTTTATTTCCGCAGACTTTTGGGGCAGAACAAAGGCAATTCTGCGGGAAAAACTGGGTAGTCATATTCACCTTTTGGCACTTTGCGGTGCCGCCGGCGATCAGTGCCCCAGAGATCTTGTGCGCTGGGTCCAGCCGGAAACTCCCATTAATGACCCTAACATCAAGCGCCCCTATCCCCTGAAGCGAAAGGCAGATCCCTCAATGTTTGACCTTAGCGGCTGCACCCGGGTGGGCAAGCGTATTGCAAATGAGATCATTTCCGTGCTGGAGGAAGTGACCGACCTGCACTCTGACGGTGTTTTCTACCATAGGTCTCTCACTTTGAAACTTCCCTTGCGAAAAGCAACCATCGCAGAATACGACCACGCTGTCCGTGAATTGGAGTACTACGCTGCCAAAATTATTGAAAAGGGCGAATTCAATTTTGAAGATACCGCACGTATGCATATTCACACCGGCACCATCCGACGGTTCCGGGAGCAGCAATTTACGGAGGTATATCCCATTGAATGCCATATCATCCGGCTGGGCGATATCGCAATGGCAACCAATCCCTTTGAATTGTTTTTAGACTACGGCAACCGTATCAAAGCCCGCAGCTTCGCCCAGCAAACCTTTATTATTCAACTTTGCTGTGGCTCAGGCTACTATCTTCCTACAGAGAAAGCTGAAAAAGGCGGTCATTACAGCGCTTATATTTCCAGCGGCAATGTAGGTCATGAAGGCGGCGATTTGCTGGTACGGCAGACTATCAGTGAAATCAATAAACTTTTCTCAGTATAATGCGAAAGACGCTGTTAAAAGAAGATCTATTGGTTTCATACAATCTACAAGCAAAAAATACAAGGGGAATTCGACGAATTCCCCTTGTATTCGTTCCTGCAATTTTCTACTTTATATGCAGGCGGGCATTTATCCCCAATGCGACAAACCGCCAAAACCGCCACTGCGTATCTCCCACGCAGTGGCGGTTTTCCGCTTATTGGATAGGAATCAATAACATTTGCTGTGGTTGAGGCTCTGCTGTCAACTTATTGACCTTCTGAATCGTCTCCACAGTAGAACCTGCTTCCTTGGCAATATCCCACAAGCTGTCTTCTCCCATTCTGCGAAGAATCAGACTGGGTGCATCATTTTTTCTTTCTCTCGCTTCTCCAATCATCAAGCCACTGACAGTTTCAATACCCTTCAGCATAGTGGTTTCAGCCAGGGATTGCATATTACAGTGCAAACCTGCTTTTCCGCCTGTCAATGTTCCCTGAATCTCCTCTACTGTTCCGATTCGCATTTGCACCTTTACATCATCATCAGCCGGCAATTCCCAGCTCCCCTCCCATCGGGCAGCTGAACACTGTAATTTTCCATTTTCATCATAGTAGAGCGCCTGAAATACACCCGGGAATTCTGCACACACATTTCCTTCTTCCCGTGTTACCCGGGGATGGTCAGGATAAAAGACCGTATCGATCAGTTTCCCACCCACATCATCTATATCGGCTTCCGGATAAAGAAATTCATCACGTTGTTCCAAAATCACAGGCAACTCCAAGGTTTGCATAATCGGTATCATTTCATTCGTGGTGCTATAGGCATCCTCAACACACTCCAAAACCATACAGTCATAAACCACATACTGCGCTGTCAAACCAACCTTCAGAAGCAGCTGGCCATCTTCCCCTGTTTCAATTTCAAGACCTGTCACAGCAGGAATCGTCTCCACAGTTGCGCCTTCTTCGTATGTATCGTCCAATTCCGTATATTGAGAGAAGGGAATTTCAAAATCCCAGGAATATATTCCGCCATCCTCACTGCTATAAAGCAAATGCAGCTTTGCTGTACCACGGAATGCCAGTCTGCCGGAAACCACCTTCTCCTCCAGGATTTCAGGCCATAACGAATATCGCAGAATTTTCTGAATTTTAGGACAAGACGCAGGTAAAGTCAACTCTTCTTCCACAGTAAACGACTTTTCTCCTGCTTCCTTAGGCATACAGACGGGATACTTCTTCCAAAGCAGCTGCATATCCGAGCTAAGCCCTTGGGGCAGATACTGCTCAAATTCACCCTTTACAAAGGCTTGACTCAATGCCCCGATTCCTACCCGTACCATAATTTTCCTTGCAGAAGTTGTCCGGGCATCAATGTTGCGGAGCAAGCACTGGGTCAGCATTACGCCATCCCGGTCAGAATCCGGAAAATCCCATTTCATTTGAAAAGGAATCCAGGTTTCAACACATTGCGGCTGTGTGTCCTCTTCCGGTATATACAGGACCCATACCATCACACCGCCGGATATGTTCATACCGCTTGTATGCCACTCCTTGCTGCGTAAAAGCACCTGCCCCCATGCACCAAGAACACTTCCGATGTCCGGCAGACCGTCAGGCAAACGAATCTCCTGGGTTTGCTCCTGATTTTGCACCTGTCTTGTTAATGTTTTCAAACAGCTGTGCAGAGATTTATTAAACTGTAATTCCAAACGAATCACTCCTTATTCGGCTTTGCTACTGGAGTATATGACCGGTCGGACAAGTATATGACAACTATTTTCTGCGCAGCATATTGAATCCTATAAGCAGCAATCCAAAAGCGAAACAATATTGTAAAAAGCCGCTTTCCAGCCACAAGCCGACCAAAACACCAAATCCAAACGCAAGTATTAAAAAGCCCCAAAGCTGATTTTGTCGGCACATAAAAACACCCCCTGCATTTATTCTATGCAGGGGGTATGTCTGTTTATAATCTCATTCTGCATCCATCACTGCTTTGCAGCTTTCCAGTACTTTGTCAAGAATCGGTGAACATACCTGTCCACCATATCCGCCGTTTTCCACCGCTATAATAAACGCAAGAGGATACTGTTCGTCCGCCACAAAGCCTGATAGCATTGCGTTGGGTTTTTGATCACCGCCTACCTGTCCCGTTCCCGTTTTGGCGCAAACAGGCAAGCCGGAAAAGCGCTCAGTGCCATAAAGATACTCCATCGTATTTTTCATATATGTCTGCAACTGCTTTGCCGTTTCTGCTGACATAATGCGGTTATCTGTTTGGGTTTCAGATGAATATGTCTTTGTGTTGCCCACAGAGATTTCATCCACCAGATACGGCATTACACCCATACCATCTGCTGCGATCGCGCCCATAAAAGTCATATAGCGACAGGGATTGATCTGATCCGTGTATTGCCCGATGGCGCACCAGCCTAAGTTAACACCGTAAGCCGTTTCTGCCTCAAAATTACCGGAAACAGTGGTAATACCGTCAAAGGTCACCGGTTGGGTGATGCCAAACTGATCAGCATAGTGCTGAAGTGTTTCACTGCCCAACTGCTCAGCGATCTGCGCAAATGCGCTGTTGCAGGAATTTTGAAAAGCCTGCTGTAAGGTTTGGGTTTTGTGCTCACCTTCACAGGTGATGTCTTCGCCGTCGATCGTGTAATACCCCTCACAATAAAATGTCTGCTCCTGAATATCGGGTATGGTCTCCAGCGCAGCTGCCAATGTCACAATTTTGAAAATCGAGCCGGGAATATAGGAGGATTGAATAAATCGGTTCAGGTACGCACCTTTGTATGCACCGGTAGTATCCCCCTCAATATCAGGGATATTATCCGGGTCATAGGTAGGCGTTGTAACTGCACAAAGAATCTGACCCGTCTTGTAATTGTAAACACCCACAGTTCCCTTCCGGTCACCCAACGCCTCCAGTGCTGCTTTTTGTACCTGTGCGCTCAAAGTCAGCTTTGCCTCACCGCTGGTGATTCCGTAGGAATAGACTCCATTTACCATATCAAAGCCTGCCAAGCTGGAAGCATAATGGGAAAGTGCCGGTGCAAAAATGCTGCCATTTCTGTCACCCAGCCAATGGAGCGTAGACATTCTGATTTGCAAATCCGGAGAATACTGCCGACCTCCCCGCAAATCCATCAACAATCCACCGGAGCGGTCTGTAACCACACCGCAACCAAGATTTGTGCCGTAGTACAAATGCGGTGAGCCAGCAAATACGACCCAGTTTTCTGCATTTATAGCATACTCAACAACAAAGAATGCTGTTCCGGCAATCAACAGCAATGCCAAAACAAGGGCAATTCCTGCCCGTCCTGCAATTCTATTCATCCTCATGCCCTCCATTCCGGAACAGGCGTACAGCAAAGCTGGCATTCTGCCGTGTATCCGCGGCCTTTACAAATGCCAATAAGCCCCAACTGCAAATCATACTGGAGCCGCCATTGGACAAGAACGGGAATGTAACACCGGTAAGCGGTACAACATCCACTGTTCCCAACGCATTCAAAATCACTTGTACAAGCAAAATGCTGGCGGCAGTACAGCTGCCAATAATATAAAAGCTGCTTCTTCCCATAGAGGCTGAGCGTACTGCAAATACCGCCAGCGCCGCTATGCTTAAAATCATCATCAGCAGCATTATCAGACCCCATTCTTCTGTAATGGTAGCAACCACCATATCCGAATCCGCGGCAAAGAGATTCTTCATCCAACCATTGCTGGCACCCAGACCCAGCAGACCGCCGGAAGCCATACACATCAGTGCCCGTGTTTGCTGATAGCCGCCATCTAAAGGAACCTCCCAAATATGGCGCCAGGTAGAAAACCGACGCAGAGCATGAGGCGCAATTTTCAGCGCTAACACACCTGCAAACCCCAGAGATGTGCAGGCCAATCCAATTGTTCCCACACTTCCGGAACGCATATAGGCAATCACCAAAAATGCACAGAAGAAAATTAGTGCAGTACCAAAATCATTCATCAGTGCCAAGCATCCGCAAATAATCACCGCGTATGCAATCAGCAAAAACAAATTCCGCTTATCCATAAGCCGCTCCATTGCAGATGCGCCTACAAATACAAAGCAGACCTTGCTGAATTCTGACGGTTGTAAAGAGAACGATCCGATTACCAGCCAGTTTTTCGCGCCGTAATACTCTCTGCCAAACAACAAGGTGATCAGCAGGAATCCAATGCCTGCAACTGCAGCAAGATACCGAATCTTCTTTGCCCGTTCCAAATCCCGTAAGGACCAGCCAATGACCAAAAATACTACAAGGCCCAACACCATTGCAATCAGCTGTTTCATTGCCTCGCCCGGTGTGACTGTAGCAATTGCCGCCATACCCATTGTGCAGAGGAAAAAAGCAATGGTTTCTATCTCAAAGGATGCTCTGCGGATACAAATATAAAAAAGCAGAAGCAACCACTGGCAAATAATAATACCGCCAAAGCCAAGCAAAATGGATTGGGCATAATTCATTTGTCCACCCAGCAAAAAAGCGATGCAGCAAAGAACCTGAAATACCGTTAACAGCAGCACATTGGAAAAGCTTGTCCCGATGGTAGACGCCTTTGTGCGAGACTTTGACATCTCCTGTTCTTCTTGCTCAGAAACAGGCTGCAAAGTCATTTCAATGCCGCCGATAGAAATGACATCCTCCGGCTTTAGTGCCCGAATTCGTGTCCGTTTGTTGTTCACATAAACTCCGTCTTTGGAATCGGCATCTGCAATGGTCCAGCTGCCATCATCATAACGGGTCAAAACAGCGTGATTTTTCGACACCGTGGGAAAGTCTATGAAAATATCACTGCGCTTTGCTCTGCCGATGACATTTTCCCAGTGTGTTACAGGATATTTCTCTCCATCCTTAATACACAGCCAGGCCCAGATCTCCGGTTCTTTACGAAAAGTCAAAAGAGGTTTCACACAGCGGAACAGAATCACCACGGCCATAATGGGTGCCAAGTAACGAAAAATACTAATGAAAACATAAAAAAATGTGCTTTGTGCCTGACCGAATACGCCAATTCCGTCCATACTGTCACCCCCTTAAACTTATAATTCTAACCCACGCAGCAAGGCTATTTCCCTTGCATAACCGGGCAATTCATTTGGTGTTTCCAAAATCATCGGTAAATTGCGCAATACCGGATGATTCACAATCTTTGTAAATACTTCGATTCCCAGACTGCCTTCCCCAAGACAGGCGTGGCGATCTTTGTGGCTGGAAAACGGATTCTTAGAGTCGTTTAAGTGCAGTGCCTTTAACCGGGACAACCCAATTACCCGATCAAATTCCTCCAGCACACCATCCAAATCATTTACGATATCATAGCCTGCATCGTAAATGTGGCAGGTATCGATACAAACGCCAACATTGTCACTACCCACACCGTCTAGAATCGCCTTGATTTCTTCAAAGCTTCCGCCGATCTCACTGCCCTTTCCTGCCATAGTTTCAAGAAGGACCGTTACCGGATATTCGTGGCGCAAAGCATTTTTCAGCGCATCGCAAATTTGACTGATACCGGTATCTGTTCCCTGTCCTACATGGCTGCCGGGATGAAAATTATAATACTGACCGGGAAGCTGTGCCATCCGGTATAAATCATCTTCCAAAACCTGTGCCGCAAATGCTCTTGCTTCCGGCTCCCTGGTACACAAATTCATAGTATATGCACCGTGAGCAACCAGTTTCCCGAAGCCATTTTCACGCAGTGCTGTCATCGCTGCCTGACAATCTTCCGTGTCAAGTCTCTTTGCCTGACTGCCTCTTGGATTTCTTGTAAAGAACGCAAAAGTGTTGGCACCAATGGATTGGGCAGTTCTTACCATACCCAAATTCCCTTCCGATGCAGACAAATGGCATCCCAAATACAGCACGGTCATCACTCCTTTGTATTATACCATATCATATCTTACGGAAAAAATCAAATTTCCCATTTCATTTTTACTGCATTTTATGTTATAATGTTTATAAAAGAAAGGATGGTAGGATTTATGCCGAAATCAGACAACCAAAAGCTAAAGATTTTTTATATTCTCGACTACCTTGAGCGCAACTCTCACGAGAATAATCCTATCAAGGCGTCCGAGCTGATCGCAATGCTTGACCGTCAGCATAATATCTCCTGTGACCGGAAAACGGTCTATTCTGATATTGCTGCGCTGCAGGATTACGGTGTTGATATTGTTGCGATCCCCGGCAAAAACGGTGGTTATTATATTGCATCCCGAAACTTTGAATTACCGGAGCTCAAGCTCTTAATCGATGCTGTACAATCCAGCCGATACTTAACTGAGAAAAAATCCCGGGAATTGATTGAAAAGCTATGCCACCAGTGCAACGAGCACGATGCCGGTCTTTTGCGGAGAAATGTGCTGGTTTCCGGACGGGTAAAAAGTATGAACGAAAGTATCTACTATAATGTGGATGCCATTCAGGATGCCATTGCACAAAACAAGCAGATCTCCTTCCGCTATTTTGACTGGAATATCCGCGCCCAAAGAAGTTACCGGGAAAAAGAATACCTGGCAAGCCCATACGGACTATGCCAGGATAATGAAAACTGTTACTTATTGGCCTTCTCTCAGCGCCACGGCATCACCTCTTACCGAGTGGACCGGATGGCAGAAATTCATATTCTGAACGACAACCGAATCCCTTGTCCGGAGCTTTCCGGTAAAGCGCTGAACGAACACGCAAACCGGCTGTTCCAAATGTTTGCCGGTGATTTTGCAACAGTAAAACTGCGGTTTCATAGAGAACTGCTGAATGTCGCAATTGACCGCTTTGGTAAGGAAATTATGCTGATACCCGATGGTGATGACTACTTTAACTTCACAGTACAAGTTGCTGTCTCGCCTATGTTCTTAAGCTGGATCATCGGCTTTGGAGAGAAGGCAAAAATCCTGTATCCGCAATCTGTTATCGACCAATGTAAGGACATGTGCCGGGAGGCTATGCAGCAGTATCTTTAATTGTAAACGAATCAAAGATATCTTGCCAGGTTTTTTGCAAATCCCCTGCCGTAGAACGCTCAGTGCCCGCCTGAAGCACATAATGATATAGCCCGTCGTCCAATATTGCCACGCGGCAAACCTGGTCTCCGTGCTCCCCTGCAGCTACCCAGACGCAATCATAGCGTTTGTATCCATTCGTCTGCGTTACTATTGGGTTTAATTTTTCCGCCTCAAAGCCTGTGGATGCCAGAATTGTACCATTGATATCGCCACCTGTTGTGATATGCGTTGTCAGCATATACCTGTCGCACAAATATAAGGTTTCTTGTTCCTGTGCCATAGCAGGTGCCGAGATTTCGTCAGGCAACACCAGTACAATGTCTTTTGCTTTCGGCAGTTGCTCCGGTGCCCACACATCCGTCACAGTTTCAAGTGGTGTACTTTTGCATCCTGTAAACAGAAGCATTGCTGCGCAGACCATTATGATAAACTTTTTCATTACTTTCCCTCCAGAAAGGCGTATTATGGAACCACTCGTTGTTTACCTGTTATTAGTCAATGCGCTGAGCTGCATTCTTATGCTAGCTGACAAAGAAAAAGCTAAGAAAAATCACTGGCGCATCCCGGAGTTGACACTCCTTGCCGTTGCTGCGTTAGGCGGCAGTTTCGGCGCTCTTGCAGGTATGCGCCTGTTTCGCCACAAAACCAAAAAACCGCTTTTTGCCCTTGGACTACCTATCCTTTTCGCCTGTCAGGCAGTATTGCTGGTTTTATATTTATGTGTATAAGCTATTCGTGCAACAAAGGCATCGCTTCGCAGCGATGCCTTTTATCATTTTCGTTATCTTATTTCTGTGCCGCCCCATTCTACGGCTGTGAAACCGGTGCGGACAGGTGCGGAAAGTTCTTGTTCAGGGATATCTGCGAAAGCGTCACTTGCCTGCCAGGTCATAAACACCCGTATGATAGTGTCCGGTGCAGGCTCGATTTCCAGTTTGGCTGCATCCGTGTAGACATCTGTCTGGAAAGAGATGATATTATAGGGGTTTTGCTCCATTTTAGGTAGCCAATAGACGATAAACTCATTGGCTTCCCGACGGGTAAGACCAAGCTTTGCAAGGGCATCTTCGAGGAACGCCGCAGTGTCTTCGCCCTTTATGCAAAAGCCTTTTGACATATCCCATTGAGCATCGGTTTGCCCCTCCCAGTATAGATAATTATATACCTGTCCATTCCCATCTGTCAGCGTGCCGTCTGGTAACGCTGTCACAGACCAGCCGTTATTGTAGGAAGGATATGTGCAAGTCAGCTTGCCGTCAAGAAAAAGCTTGACAGAAACCTCGGTCTCTTCTTCCGGATAGAGATAGATCACGGGTTTGTATGCCACATCCGGAAGTGGCGTCCAATCACTTTGTTCCACCGTGAGAAGATCTGCCTCGATGCGGTTACTTTGACTGTCAAAGTATGTGTTTTCATAAGTGCAGATCACCTGATCTCCTACACACCAATCTTCAGAAAGCGAACCGTTCAGCTTGATTTCCCAGGGCATAGGAATTCTTGTCCTTGCAAAAAAGCAGTTTGAATAAATCCTTGTGATCACAATATGGCTGAACATATCATTATCACGCTTTTCCGCCGTTTCCCTATCGAGCCATTGTTCATTATATGCTACATTACGCAGATCATCGGCTAATTTCCAGCTTGTGGCAATTATCTGTGCCGGATAGGATTCCATAATACCGCCGGTATA
>JAEIGA010014021.1_pt1 | contig 12185 bp, 9 predicted proteins | sample 9270691 | NCBI WGS metagenome assembly JAEIGA01 (sample SAMN17057246, study PRJNA624740) | gut metagenome | biome: biome; isolation source: fecal sample | host: Bos grunniens | place: China: Xizang | collected 2019
AATACCGTAGTCATCACCAAAGAAACCACGCATTAAGTCATCGTTTTCGTATTGGATTGATGATGTATCAATAGAAACTTTAGCACAGAACTTTTTGAAACCTTCTGGAAGTTGGTTTGACCAGAATACTGTTAAGTTTGGTTCTGGAGCTGGTCCTAAGTTGTACAATGTGTGTAAGATACGGAATGAGTTCTTTGTTACCAATGTACGACCATCAATACCCATACCACCAATTGATTCTGTTACCCATACTGGGTCACCAGAGAATAATTCATTGTATTCTGGAGTTCTTAAGAAACGAACCATTCTTAGTTTGATTACTAAGTCATCCATCATTTCTTGAGCTTCAGATTCTGTAATCACGCCATTTTTGATATCACGTTCAATGTAAATATCTAAGAATGTAGAAATACGACCGATTGACATAGCAGCACCATTTTGGTCTTTTACAGCTGCTAAGTAACCTAAGTATGTCCATTGAATAGCTTCTTTAGCATTTGTAGCTGGTTTAGAAATGTCTAAGCCATAGCTTGCAGCCATTGTCTTCATGTCTTGAAGAGCGCGAATTTGTTCTGCGATTTCTTCGCGTTCACGAATAACGTCAGCTGTCATATTGCTTAAATCTGATATATTTTTTTGTTCGTTTTTGTCTTGAATTAAGCGATCAATACCATATAAAGCGATACGACGGTAGTCACCAATAATACGGCCACGACCATACGCATCAGGAAGACCTGTAATGATACCACTCTTACGACATGCTCTGATGTCTGGAGTATAAGCATCAAACACACCATCATTGTGAGTTTTGCGGTATGTTGTAAATACTTCTGTTAATTTTGGATCTAATGGTAAATTGTAAGCTTTACAAGAACCTTCAACCATACGATAACCACCATAAGGCATTAATGCTCTTTTAAGTGGTTTATCTGTTTGCAAACCAACGATAATTTCTTCGTCTTTATCGATATAGCCTGCACCATGAGATGTGATTGAAGATACAACACTTGTGTCTGCATCCAATAATCCATTATTTGCACGTTCTTGCTTCATCAATTCAGCAACTTTCTTCCACATTCTGTTTGTGCGGTCTGTTGCAGGAGCAAGGAACGAATCATCTCCTTCATATGGGGTATAGTTCAAATTAATAAAGTCACGAACGTTAATTTCTTCCTGCCATTTATTAGTTTTGAAACCTTCCCAAGCTTTAACTTGATTATCCATTACGATTTCCCTTTTAATAAGTTACACAAATTGTTTACCGCAATTGCAGTAAATTTCGCCCAGTATATTAGCATTATTATTTTAATTTTCTACTAAAAAATGCACTTCCGGTGAAAAAAATTTAATTTAAAGTCTTTTGTTAGTTTTTGTTTATACGTATCTGTTTTTAAAAGAATTTATTTGAATATAAATAAAAAACTTATTTTACCGTCTTTTTCTCACAACCATTTGAAATATGTGAGTAATTTTCGTTTTACATTGTTTAATATTTAAGTTTTAGATACTTTATTTGTGGGTGTATATATCTAGATATATATATTTACAACACTATTGCCAGGTAAGTGTATGAATTTAAGTAATTTATATAGTTTAATACGACGATTTGTTTATTCCCTCCTTTTGGTTGGAATTAACAATTGCTTTGCAGTTACTGGCGAAGTAATAAATAATTATAATTTTGGAAGCTTTACTCAAAATAATAGGCAAGCAAGTTTTGTTATGAATACTACGGGAGGAATATCTTCCCTTTCTAATCTTACACAATCTGGCAATGCGACTGCAGGAAGCATTTTAATTTCATCTAACCAAAACGGTGATGGTGTTACCTTTAGTAGTACATCAAATGTGGTTGAATTAGATGGATGCACTATAACATTTTCTAACAAAGAACCATCAATTAACAGCTTCACTCTTAACCCTGGACAAGGTAAAACTAGAGAAGTATCTTTTGGTGTTACTGTGAGCATTGATGGATTTTGCTCTCAAGGTTCTTATAGTGTTAGCGGTGTACAAATTGATGCTTCTGGCTCTAAGACAGGTGCTTCCACCACACTTATTCCCTTTCAAATAACCTTTAATGAGCACGTTGATATTGTTGAAACTCAAGTTATGAGCTTTGGGAGAATTTTTCCTTCTGATACTGGTGGTGGACAAGTTGTAATTTATCCTAACGGAGATTATAATTCTAATGGAGTGCATATGCTCAATAGCAGTACATTACGTGTTGGAACTTTTACTATTGGAGGAATCACAAATAGAGAGGTACAACTAACATTTAGTGATGCTGTATTATCTAATGGAACAAGCTCTATGATAGTTAGCAACATCAATGCAGATGTTGGAACAAATTTTGTGGTTGATAGAGAAAATATGCCTATTAACGTGGGTGGAACACTAACTATTGGAGCTAACCAGCCTGCAGGCAATTACCAAGGAACTTACACGATTAGCCTAGTTTATTAGATTAACAATTAGCGATAGTAAGAGATAAGAACTATAATCCACAAATGCAAAGGATAATATGCATAGAACACCCACCAATGTTTGAGTAATCTTTTCTGATTAGCATCCCCTTGGGTTTGAAGCAAGCATAGTGTTGTTATTAATGATATAACCCACCAATAATTGCTAGTGTTTAACAAAACAGATAATATCAATATTAGGATATATCTTACTTTTGTTGGGTATTTGAAATAAAAATAAAACATTATCAAATAGCAAAAACCAAATATACCATAGTGGCATGTAGTTGCAATTAAGCCGAAGCATATAAAGTTAAATATTTGCGCCATCACTTTCATTAAGCGAGGTACTGGCTCTTTATTTATCCATTCATAGCACAATAAAAACAAAACAGCATTTAGGAAGGTGAACAATATATTTAATGGATATATTGGATTTTCTGATACTTTACCATGGTATGGGAACAACAATGCAAAGGTTAATAAACCAAACAAACTCAAGCGAACAATGTACTTTTTGTATATTTGTTTTTTATACAAGTGCTCTATCAATAAAAATGCAAAAATTGGAAAACTCATGCGACCGATATAATCACCCACTTCTCTATATAGCATAAAGTTTAAATATGTTGCCATATGATCTATTGTCATTGTTACCAATGCTATGATTTTTAGAATATCTTTATTTATTGATATAGTTGGCAATTTCATTTTTACCTCTATTGAAGTTCTATTTACATATTTGCGAGTATATATAATATTTATTTAAAGTATATATTTTTTTATTTTTATATTCTGTGTAAGAATTTTTATATACTTTACAACAACTTAAATAATCACTTTTTGTCAATAACTTATTATACCCTATTTGTTAGGATATATTTGATAAAATTTGTATTTACTTTAAATTTTTTATTCATATAATAGACAAAGAAATTGCAAATTATTTAAATATATATTGTTTATGAATAAGTTTAGTGATGTAACGGTTACATCTATTGATGACCAGTTATGCTTTGACTGCAACGAGAAACGTAGAAGTTCCAAAATGGAAGAGTTGCTTTACATTTACACAATGTACAAGAGTTCTAAGGCGACAGAAAGTGAATTTATTCTTTATCCGCGACAGGGTTCGCTGATTTCTCAGGTGAATTTACTATTCAATCTGTGTGTTCTCAGTTACAAGGATGATTTATCTCCGGGGTTGTTTGAGGTTTTCTCTTCGTGGCACTGCGAAAGTAAGCACAAATTGATGTCTTGGTGCGGTGATGGTCCTTTTGTGCCTGCCAACATAAGATGTTATTGTTGCTTTTGGGACAAAGAAGACTTCAAGATTCATCCGCAGGATAATGAAAAAGTTTTTCCTTACGACTACACTCATGAGCTAATCAAGGAAATAAGACAATCTGATATGTTGTATCCTTATGTTGAGATGATTGACCAAGCTTATGAGAAGTATGTTACTCTTGGGCTTGAGGAATACTACCAGTATAAGGATTTTCAACTTCCGCCAGAGTTGTTTAAGGAACATTTGCTCAGGATTGATCGAGAAGCTTGTGTGAACGGAGTGCTACGTTTTGCTCATTAAAAAATTAAGGAATGGTGGCTATATGCTACTATTCCTTTTTTGTTGTCTAATTACAACGAGTTATGCCTAACGAGTTTGTTCGACAGCGTGTTCTATTGCCATCTTGGTCTGTATATGTGGTAACACCTAATGAGTTTGTACGTGATTTTATGGTACGACCTTGGTTATCTTTATAAGTTGTTACCCCTAATGAATTGGTATGTGATTTACCTCTTAATCCATTATTTCCTGTATATGTTGTTGTTCCGAGTGAGTTTGTTCTAGATTGCACTCTATTGCCATGATTATCCGTATATGTCTTTACCCCTAATGAGTTGGTTTGAACTTTTAATCTGTTACCATAATTATCTTGGCAATTTGTAGTTCCTAAAGAATTAGTCGAACAGCTCATATCTGCTAATGATGGTGAAGTAAATAACATCATTGATAGAATTATTGTGTATATTTTCATTTGACCTCCTTTGATATGAATAGATTAAATAAATATAGATAAAAAGCAAATATTTTTTGGTTAAACTTTATTTAGAGCTTGTATTTATTGTGATTTTATATAGACTTTGGAATATGAGAACTTTGTCAGAGGAGTTTGATATGAAAAGAATTGGTGTTATTGGTACCGGTATTTGGGGTACAGCCCTTGCCTTAACTGCCTCTAGAGCTGGTAATGATGTGCTTTGCTGGGCTAGAAGAAAAGAAATTGTAGATAATATAAATCAAAATCATATAAATAATCAGTATCTTCCAGATATTATTCTTCCTGATACGATTAAAGCGACTAATGATATTAAAGATATTTTCGATTTTTCTAATGTTATTCTTTTAACCGTTTCAGCTCAATACACTAGAGAAACTCTTAAATTACTTAAGCCTTATGTAAAAGATAATACGATTATCGTGCTTTGCGCTAAAGGTATTGAAGCCGATAGTGGTAAAATGCTTTCTGTTGTGGCTAGAGAAGAAATACCAAATACTACTATTGCTATATTATCTGGCCCTGGTTTTGCTATTGATGTTGCAGAAAGAAGAATAGCGTCGGTTACTATTGCATGTGAAAAGGAAGAAATTGCATCTAAATTAACTTCTATGTTGGGAACACAATTCTTTCGCCCCTATTATACTACAGATATTATATCTCCTCAAATTGGTGGTAGTATTAAAAATGTAATTGCTATTGCTTCTGGTATTGTTGAAGGCGCTCGTTTTGGAGATGGGGCTAGAGCAACTTTAATTACTAGAGGCTTTCATGAAATGTCAAAGCTTTCTAAGGCTCTAGGTGGAGAACTAACAACCATTAAAGGAATGTGTGGCTTGGGTGATTTAGTAATGACAGCAAGCTGTATGCAATCTCGTAATTTTAGCTTTGGTTATGATATTGGGATTAAAGGTGAAGCTAAAAGTATTATTGAAGCCAACACCAAAACTGTTGAAGGTTTACATACAACAAAAGCTGTAGTTAAAATGGCTAAAGAGTTAGGTATAGAAATGCCTATTTGCGAGATGGTATATCGCCTATTATTTGAAGGAATATCTTTAAAAGATGCAATGATAGAACTATTATCTCGTCCATATAAAGAAGAAGGATTTTAAATATAAATTAGTTATTAAAATAATTTTGATATATCTCTTTTAACTTATCTTGACCTTTTGCATTTAAGTGTGCTGCATCTACATACAAATCTTGCAATTCACTTGCTTTGAACTCTGTGTAAGCATCTATGTATGCTATACCCTGCTCTTTTGCCAAGTATTGCAACATTCTATTAAATGTTTCGATTGTTTTATTGAAGGCATATTGTGGGGTATCCAACCATGGTTGATTAGGAAATCTTTTTTCTATTACAGGCAGAACTGATTGAATGATTACTTTATCAGCTTTAGTTTTAGCTACTTCTAATATTTGATTATATTGTGTCATTAATTTGAGGTTTACAAACTCTTCAGCCTTTCTACTTTCTTGAAGCAAGTCATTTATACCTACAGCTATAATCATTGTATTACAAATATTATCATCTTTTTGTATTTTTTCTAAAACATTTGATACTGTTTCGCCATTTTGAGCATATTTAATCTTGTTTTTAAAACCACTCAAAGCATCAAACCAACTTTTGTTATTAGAACCATATCCAAAAGCGATACTATCACCATAAACTGAAATTTCGTATTCCATATTAGACCTCGTGTTAAAAGCCACCAATAAGGTGGCTTTTTGTTATAAGTTTACTATTTCTGTAATATGAAAGTTTTCATCATACATGAAACGTCTTTTCACATATTGGCCAGAAATAATATCTGGTAAAAAATTGCGATCTGCTTCGCGCATTTCTTCGTAAGGAACCTTATCTGTATCTATCCAAAAAGCATCTACTTCAGCTTCGTTTTCTTTTATGCTTCCTGAATATTCAGTACTTTTGAATACGTGAACATAAAAGTTCATTGTTGGAAATTCTATATATCCAACTTCCACTGGGTTTTCTATTTTGATACCGGTTTCTTCAAAAGTTTCACGCATCACGCAATCTTTTATACTTTCATTGGGCTCTTTTTTGCCCCCAGGAAAATTTATGCAACCTTTATTTATGCCGCGATGATGCCTTATCATAAGATATTTATGATTAATAGTATCTTCTACAATTGATAAAGATGCAATTTTCTTCATTTCTTCCCCTGTTTTTGCTTTATTCATAATAGTTAAGTTTATTTTTCTTATAATTATATATTTGTAAGATTGAGTTTAGAAAAATTTTTATTTTAAATCAAGCTGTTTTATTGTATGCATTATCAATATTTTAGTTGATTATGTTATTTTTTTATGTATTTTGGTTAATGGAAAATGATTATTATATGCAACCTATTAATATAGATTTTTTATGAGTTCAAATAACAAGGAGTCTAACAAGAGCAGCTCTTGGGTAGACAGATTTTTCAACTGGCTCGATAATATTGAGCTCTCCCCTTCTACTATTGAATGGATGGAGGAATACAACAAAGCTAGCGACAACTTCGGCAATGGCTACATTGGTGGCAACTTTGGTGGTTTCTAGTTCTTGTGTATGTTTTAACTTTATCTACAACTTTAACCTTAAGCTTATGGAACGCAATAGTAAAACTAAGAAGTCTTTTTCTACAAGGTTTAGAAAGCTTCTATTTGCCTTTCCTTTATTGATTATTGACTGCCTGAATGCTTACAACAAGTTTGCACAGCCAGATAATAAAGACTTTAGCTACGGTGGTTTGTAGTTTTGTGTGTTTGGGCTCTGAAATGTTTCATTTGAAACTTTCAGAGCCTTTTTTTTACTTTTGTGTTTTTTTATTAAATAATTCACCTATAATTGCAAACATCATTGGAACAAAGAGTGTTGCAATAAATGTTGAGAATATCATACCACCAATCATGCCTGTACCAATTGAATGACGGCTTGCTGCACCTGCACCTGTTGATATTGCCAATGGTAACACACCAAATGTAAATGCTAGAGATGTCATTACAATTGGTCTAAAACGTAGGCGAGCTGCTTCTATTGCTGCTTCAACATAGCTCTTACCCTCTTCTACTTTCATTACTGCAAACTCAACAATTAAAATCGCATTTTTTGCGGCTAAACCAATTAAGGTTACTAAACCTACTTGGAAATATAAATCATTATCTATTCCGCGCACCCATACAGCACATAAAGCTCCTAAAATTGCAAAAGGAACAGATAAAATAACTACAATTGGCAAAGACCATTTTTCATACTGAGCAGATAAAATTAGGAATATCATAATCAAACCAAATATGAATGCTTGAGTTGATGTGTCACCCGCTTTTTGCTCTTGATATGCAGAACCAATCCACTCTAGACTATAATCTGTACCTAGTACTTCTGAAGCAACTTCTTCCATTGCTGAAATAGCCTGACCTGATGAATAACCTGATGCTGGGTTACCTAATATCTTAGCAGATGGGAAAATATTAAAGCGGTTAACTAATTCTGGTCCTACTACTCTTTTTACTTTTATGAGTGTTGAAAGTGGTACTAAATCTCCATTTTTAGATTTTACATATACATAGCGCAAATCATCAGGCGAACGACGGAATTTAGATTCTGACTGAAGAGTTACCCTAAAGTTGCGTCCCATATATGTAAAATCATTAACATATAAACTTCCAAAAGTAGATTGCATTACGGTATATATGCTATTGATTGAAACATTTAATGTTCTAGCTTTTTCTCTATCTAAATCTATTTGATATTGAGGTGTGCTTACAGAAAATGTTGTTTTTACATCTGATAGTTCTGGACGTTTATTTGCTTCTTCAATAAATTGCTTTGTTATAGCCATTAATTGCTCAGGAGTTTTGCCTGCACGATTTTGAATATATCCTTCAAAACCACCAGTTGTGCTCATACCTGTAATTGGTGGCATACTAAATGCATAAGCGATACCCTCTTTTTGACTCATACCAATAGCTGTAAATTGGCGAGCAAGAGCTTCTGCTGATTGATCTTTATTTTGACGTTCAGCCCAATCTTTTAAGATGATAAAGCTTATTGCTGAATATGTGTTTTGGCTTGCAGACAACATGTTATAGCCATTGATGGTTAGAAAATCTACAACATTTGGATTTTTGCGAATTTCTGAACCAACTTTTGCTGTAAATTTCTCTGTTCTTGAAAGAGATGTTGCTTCAGGCATTGAATATGCCATTAAAAGGTTACCCATATCTTCATTTGGAACAAGTCCTGTTGGAACAATTTTGAATAATAACATAATTGATAAACATACACCAACAAAACCTATCATTGCTTGCTTACGATGATGTAAAAAGTACTCAACACCTTTTACATACCAATCAGTTATTTTGTTAAAGCTATCATTAAACCATTGAAAGAATGCATTTGGTTTATGGTCTTCTTTTTTTGCCTTTACAATTAAAGCGCATAAAGATGGGGTTAATGTAAGCGCCACTACAGCAGAAATTAGCACGGATATAGCAATTGTTACAGAAAATTGTTTATACATAACACCGGTCATTCCGCCCAAAAATGCGATTGGTAAAAACACTGATGACAATACTAACGCTACTGCTACCACTGGTCCTGATACTTCTTGCATAGCTTTGATTGCAGCTTCTTTAGGAGATAAATGTTCTTCTTCCATTATTCGCTCAACATTTTCTAAAACAATAATAGCATCATCAACCACAATACCGATTGCTAAAATTAGACCGAACAAAGTTAATAGGTTAATTGAGAAACCTAACAAATACATTCCGGCAAAAGCACCAATGATAGAAACTGGAACAGCTAAAATAGGAATAAGAGTTGCTCGCATATTTTGTAAAAACAAATAAACAACTATTATCACAAGTAGAACTGCTTCAAAAAATGTATGTATAACTTCTTCAATTGAAGCATTTACGAATATTGTTGTATCATATGGAATTTCGTATGTAATTCCTTGTGGGAAGTTTTTAGATAATTCTTGCATTTTTGCCTTAATGGCATTTGCTGTTTCAATCGCATTTGCTTCTGGTTGTAAATATACTGCAAATGCTACAGCTGGCTTACCATTAAATGTAGAAGTCACACTATAGTCTTGTGCACCTAATTCAATGCGAGCTACATCTTTTAAGCGTAACATTCCACCATCTTCGTTGCTTTTTAAGATAATATTTCCAAACTCAGTTGTATCGACCAAACGACCTTTAGTATTTACTGAATATGTATAGGCAACACCTGTATCTGTTGGTTCTTGACCAAATTGACCTGCTGCAAATTGAGAGTTTTGCTCTTGAATTGCAGAAACAACATCTGAAGGAGTTAGGTTATAATCCGCCAATTTATCTGGAGAAAGCCATATTCTCATAGAATAATCTTGGTTAGCAAATAGTGATGCACTTCCTACACCTTTAATACGACGAATTTCATCTAAGATATTCAACGAAGCATAGTTTGAAACATAAACAGTATCGTATTGGTTATTATTTGACCCCATTGTTATAACCTGCAAAATAGAGTTTGACTTCTGCTCTACTGTAATACCTTGTTTAGTTACTTCTGCTGGTAATTTAGATGTGGCCATCTGAACTTTATTATTAACATCAATTGTTGCCTGGTCTGGATCTGTTCCAATATCAAAAACCACTCCAATTGTTAGATAACCTGATGATGTGGATGTTGAATACATATATATCATATTCTTCACACCATTTATTTCTTGTTCAAGTGGAGCCGCTACAGTATCAGCCAAAACTTCAGCTGTTGCACCTGGATATATGGCTGTTACTTGAATTTCTGTAGGTACGATATTAGGATATTGCTCAACAGATAGAGCTTTAATTGAAACAAGACCTGCCAATAAAATTACAAGTGAAATTACTGTTGAAAATATAGGTCTTTCAATAAAAAACTTTGAAAACATATATCTTTTCCTTTCAACTAATTATAATTTATATTTAATTTTGAGTTTTGATAAATTTAGGTGTTACCTTCATACCTTGCCTTAACTTCATCAAATCACTCACGATTACCTTATCACCAGTTTTTAGTCCATCATCAATTATCCAGCCACCATTTGCAGTGTTCAATCCTGTTTTGACTGAAACTATTTTTACGACATTTTCTTTATCCAAACAGTAAACATACGAACCATTTGCATCTTGCATTACCGCTGTTTGTGGTACTACTAGCGCATCTATACGTGTAAGTCCTTCTAGCATTATACGTAAAAATTGTCCTGGACGTATACGATTTTCATTATTAGGGAATACAGCTCTTAATGTAACTGTTCCTGTTGAGGTGTCTATGTTTGGTGTTATAAAATTAATTTTACCTTCTTCGCCATAAATAGAACCATCACTCAATTCTAGCTTGGCATAAATATCATTACCATCTCTTGGATTTTTAACCTTACCGCTATCAACCATATTTGTTAGAGCCATTAGCTCATTTTCTGAAACAGAGAAAAGTACATAAATTGGATTTATCTGTGTAATTGTTGTTAAAATTCCGGTTGCACCAGATGTTGTGATAAGGCTTCCTTCTGATTGAGCTTCTAGGCTTGTTAGACCACTAATTGGTGCAGTAACTGTTGTATAGCTTAGATTTAGCTTTGCTTCTTCTACATTAGCCTCTGACATTTGAACTGTAGCCTTAAGAGAATCGGCTTTAGCTGTTGCATCATCTAATGTTTTTTGGCTTGCATATCCTTTTTTGAATAAAGCATCTGTACGTTCTAATTGTGATTCAGCATTTTTTAGCTCTGCTTGGTTTTGAGCAAGTTTTGCTTCTGCTTGTTTTAGAGCAATTTCGTAGGGTTCTGGATCTATTTGAAAAAGAACACTACCCTCTTCTACTTCTGAACCCTCAACATAATTACGTTTTAATAAAATTCCACCCACTCTAGCTCTTACTTCTGTTTCTTTGTATCCTTGAGCACGTGCTGTAAAAGAAAAAGATAAAGGAATATTTTGAGTATTCATATTTACCACATCTACATTCAAAAGATTTGCTTGCTTAGATGCTTGGTCATTATTATCACATCCTGCTACAAATAATGCTAAAAGGATTAGTGAAAAAAAGCTCTTTTTCAAATACATTTCTACCTCTCTTTGTTTTATACGTTACAATATATTATACCTGTAATATATCTAGTTAATCCAAGTTGATACGTTTTTAATAATTTTTTCTACGATTTCATCCGTATCCATATTTTGTGGGGTTTCATCTAATAGCATTTCAACATTAAAACATGCTTTCACTTTTGCTAAAGATATAGCTTTTAATAGTCCGGCTACTGCTAATGCATCAAACACATTAGATGTATTGTAATTATAGGTTGGTTCTGAGCTACCTTCATATTTTATGCTTAAAGTATTTTTTGCATAACTTCTTTTTATATCCAAATCTAGATAGCCAAGCTCTGATATACTTTTATATATTGCTGATGGTGCTTCATTTAACCATTTTAATACATATTTTATTGCTATAGTAAGAGCTACATATGGGTAATAATTTTGACGAGCTTCTGTTAAATTTGTTACTTTGAACACAGCATTTTCGAGATTGGTTTCTTTTTTTATTGATTCTACAAATAAGGCTAATGATAGTTTATTTAATGATAATTCATTATCTTTTATATATATTATA
>JAEIGA010014022.1_pt1 | contig 12185 bp, 7 predicted proteins | sample 9270691 | NCBI WGS metagenome assembly JAEIGA01 (sample SAMN17057246, study PRJNA624740) | gut metagenome | biome: biome; isolation source: fecal sample | host: Bos grunniens | place: China: Xizang | collected 2019
CTGCATCGCAGAAATATGCTGTGTAGACGGTGCTACCCTTTCCGTCGGGACGCACACGCATAAGGAATTTATATGTGTTTCCGGGTTTCCAATCATAGGGCATAAAGCTCTGTCCACCCGAGCCTTCGCCACCAAAATCCTGCACTTTTACAGTCTCACCCTTCTTCAGGAGCTTTATACGCAGAGAGTCGGGAATCTCGCGGGCATCATCGGTAACATAGGGACTCCACACAGAGAAAAGCACTTTTCTGCGTTCGGGAGAATTATTCTGGAATCCAAAATATCCCTCGCCGAAGCCGCAGGCCATATAATAGCTGCTCACTCTGTCGTAATCCTCGGGAACGGTAACCTCGTTGTAGAACCATTCGATGGTCTTCTCTTTGGGTAGTCTGTAGTTAAGATGCACAGAGGGGCCTCGACGTCCAAAATGAGGATGGTAATTCTTGCGTATGTATGCAAGCTCGCCAAGCTCGCCATTCACTATAATGTCGTAGACATTGCCGAAGCTGCCATTGGCGTCAGGCTTCTTACCCTGAAAATCTACTTTTATGTGGCCGGGATTCTTTACATTGTATTTTCCTATGCTGTACACTTTGGGCTCGTCGGACGAGAGTTTCACCTTTTTCTTTTTTCCGAGACAGCTGACGGTGATTGTGGAGTTTCCTTTGGCAACAATCTTCAGCTCCATTTTTCCGGGCTTCTCCACACGGAAATATGTGCTTATGACACTGCTCTTGTCGTTCCAGTCGGCAATACCTCCATTGTGCTCATCGATTCTCGCCGAAGGCTTGCGCTCATTCTCGCCACGCATCATGGGCGGACGACGCATCTTATTGTACGAAAGAATAGTCTCTTCGGCATCGGGCGAAGTGATGTATCCGTTACCTTTCAAAGGGATTGTATCTGTCTGTGCAGAAAGATTGCCACACAACAATGTTGCGAGCACTGTAAAATTTAATACGTATTTCAAATTCATAGTACATCTAAATTAGTTAATATTTGGCTATAAATTTACAATTTTTTTTTTTCAATCGTACCTTATTTTATTTCTTTAACTATAAAGTTTTTCGGGGCGTGGTTTTTCACCACTATTTTATTTTATTAATTTCTTATTTAAAAATATAAAAAGGAAAAAATAATAATAATGTCTGTTGATAATATTAATAAGTTTTTTTCTCAGGAATTTGTTTTTTGGTTATTAGTGTACAGCGCTACATTATAAACTATATATTAGTGTCTTATTTTATTGATATTTTGTATATTATGCGCTTTTCAACTATTTGTTGATAATAACCGATATTGATAAATAACCAATTTTTTAAGCTCTTTTTTCTGTTAAGAATGCACTGATAATTTTCTGTAAAAAAACGGGTTTTCAATTTGGAGTTTTTACTTTCGGTGCTGTATATATTGTTATTCTTTTTTTCCAAATTGAAATGACATTTTTTTCCAATAATTTATTATTTGCTTTTCAATATCGATTTTCGCACTTTTCAACAGTTTTCAACATACTCGGTAGAATTTTTAAATATTTCTGCAGTTTATTTTTGAATTTTCGCCTGTCGCTGCCCTATTCAACAGCTTTGTTGAAAATTTATTATTATGTAAAAAATTGATATTCAAGCTTTCTGTTTCCATTCTTAACCGAATGCACAACTTTTTCAACAAAATCACATTTTCAATGAACTTTTTCGGCACTACAATTGTTATTGCTATCAAAGGGTGTTTACGAGGATGTTTATAGGGCTACACTCCTCCACCCTACCATGTTTGCCATTAAAAATATAAAAAAACATCCGACTGTAATCAACAGCCGGATGTTTGCACATTATCTATATAAGATATTAATTCAATTTTGCGAGAGCCTCTTTTATGCGGCTGATTGCTTCGATGATATTCTCGTCGCTTGTTGCGTAGCTCATTCTGAAGCAGTCGGGAGCACCGAAAGATGTTCCGCCGACGGTTGCAACGTGTGCCTCTGTCAAAAGATACATTGCAAGGTCGTCAGAATTGTTTATTGTCTGGCCATTGTAGCTTTTGCCATAGAAAGAGCTACATTTTGGGAACAGATAGAATGCGCCTTCGGGAACATTAACTTCGAGTCCGGGAATATCCTTTGCAAGCTTAACAATGAGGTCGCGACGGCGCTGGAAGGCCTTCTGCATCTCTGCTACGGGCTCCTGTGAGCCTACGTATGCCTCGACCGATGCAATCTGCGACACTGAGCAGGGGCCGCTTGTATACTGTCCCTGGAGCTTGTTGCAGCCTTTAACGATCCACTCGGCAGCAGCGATGAATCCTATGCGCCAGCCTGTCATTGCATATGCCTTTGAAACACCATTCACAATAATCACTCTTTCTCTTACATTCTCGAACTGAGCGATACTCTCGTGTTTGCCAATGTAGTTAATATGCTCGTAAATTTCGTCGGCGATAATGTAAACATTGGGGTATTTTGCAAGAACATCTGCAAGAGCCTTCAGCTCCTCTTTGCTGTACACAGAGCCTGTGGGGTTCGAGGGCGAGCAAAGAATGAGCATCTTTGTCTTGGGGGTGATTGCTGCCTCAAGTTGCTCGGCTGTAATCTTGAAATTCTGCTCGATACCAGCATAAATTGTAACGGGAGTACCGTCGGCGAGTTTCACCATTTCGGGGTAGCTCACCCAATAAGGAGCGGGAACGATAACCTCGTCGCCAGGGTTTACAAGTGCCATGATTGCGTTGCAGACAGACTGTTTCGCACCATTCGAAACAGAAATCTGTGCTGCTGTATATTCGAGTCCATTCTCTTTTTTCAACTTCTCGACAATAGCGTTGCGCAATACAGGGTAGCCGGGAACGGGAGAGTATCTTGAATAGTTCTCGTTAACAGCCTTTATTGCAGCCTCTTTAATAGCATCGGGGGTATTAAAATCAGGCTCTCCGACACTCATATTTATAACATCTACGCCCTGTGCTTTAAGCTCCTGGCTCTTTTGTGACATCGCCAATGTAGCTGATGCCGACAATCTGTTCAGACGGTCTGATAATTTGTTCATCGTATAATTGTTTATATGTTTATTTATCAAAATGTAGTGTGTGTCCCATTCTCTCGGCCTTTGTGTGCAGGTAACGTGAATTGAAATTGTTGGGTTCAATCTCGCAGCCTACAATTTCCACAATTTCGAGGCCGTAGCTCTCGAGGCCTATACGTTTCACGGGATTATTGGTGATGAGGCGCATCTTGTGCACACCCACTTTGCGCAGAATCTCGGCACCTACGCCATAGTCTCTCTCGTCGGCCTTGAATCCCAGACAAAGGTTGGCATCTACTGTGTCCATGCCCTCTTCCTGCAGCTTGTAGGCCTTCATTTTGTTCATGAGTCCTATTCCGCGTCCCTCTTGGTTAAGGTACACGATTACTCCCTTTTCGTCCTTCTCGATGAGCTCCATTGCCTTGTGCAGCTGTGCTCCGCAGTCGCAACGCTGCGATGCGAAAATGTCGCCTGTCATGCACGATGAGTGTACTCTCACAAGGATGGGCTCATCCTCTTTCCACTCTCCTTTTATGAGTGCTATATGTTCGAGTCCTGTAGACTTCTGCAAGAAGGGAATCAGTCTGAAGTGGCCGTACTTTGTGGGCATGTCCACCTCCTCGCCACTCTCTACCAGCGACTCTTTCGCGAGACGGTATTTTATAAGGTCTCTGATTGATATTATCTTAAGGCCATGCTCCTGTGACATTTTTATAAGCTCGGGCATGCGCGCCATTGTTCCATCCTCGTTCATAATCTCTATGAGGGCGGCTGCGGGGTTCAGTCCCGCTAGACGTGCAAGGTCGATGCTTGCCTCTGTGTGTCCTGCGCGGCGCAACACTCCCTTATCCTGTGCATAGAGGGGGTTAATGTGTCCGGGACGGGCAAAGGTCGTGGGCTTGCTGTTGGGGTCGGCAAGAGCTTGTATAGTAGCTGCGCGGTCGGCTGCCGATACTCCTGTGCTGCATCCTTCAATCTTGTCCACAGTAACGGTGAAAGGTGTTCCCAAAAGGCTGGTATTGTCACTCACCTGAGGTTGCAGCTCCAGCTCCTTGCAACGCGACATTGTTATCGGTGCGCACAACACTCCGCGTCCGTGCTTAAGCATGAAATTTACCTTCTCGGGGGTTATCTTTTCGGCGGCGATAATAAAATCTCCCTCATTTTCACGGTCTTCATCGTCAACGACAATGACAAACTTTCCTTCACGGAAATCCTCTATCGCCTCTTCGATAGTGCTTAATTTTACATCTTCCATATATCTTGAATAGGTGTTTTTTATACTAATTTCTCTTTAATCATTCTCTCCATCAATGTGCGCGCATTGTTTCTTATCTTTCCAAGGTCGCGCGACACCTGTCTGTGGAATTTGCACGAACGCAGATAGAATATTATTCCTATCGGGAACAGTACCACAGCCACTATATTCATCCAGCGTCTCTTCAGCGGCGAGCGCAGTTCGCCCACCATCATTATGGGGAACTCATTCAACAGCTGTATCACCTTTCTGTTCTTGCTGTTACCCATCTCCTCGACGAGTGCTTCGAGCTTGTCGCTCAGCTTTTCAATGGGGTATTCCTTATCCTCGTCGAAGAATACATTTATAGGATTGGGCAGTCTGTTGGGACGGAATTTCAATGAAAGTTCGCGGCATTCGTGCGAAATTTCATCCAGAATTCTGTAGTCGGCATTGTAGTCGGGGTCTTCGATGATAACCTCTTTCAATGTGACGTTGCGTGTGTCGCGCAATCCCAGCAGCTTTCTGAAGAATGCCTTGTAGGCATCCATATTGAAAATTGTGGAGTCTTTGTTCGACTGGTAGGTGAATATCACTCCCAGCGGGGTAAGCACCATTGTGCTCACAAGGCAACCGAACCACGTATACCACTCGCCCTCCTTCACCATCTTCTCTCCCGAAGTGTTGAAAATATAGTAAATGATGAATATTGCCACGGAAATGAGCACAGGATAGCCCAGTCCACCCTTCTTGACGATTGCTCCCAAGGGGGCACCGATAAAGAAGAATATTATGCACGAGATTGACAAAGTTATCTTCTGCCACCACGAAATGTAGTGCTTGTTCAGGTCTTTGTCAAGCGAACGCATTATGTTTTTCTTAATTTCATAATCCGTCATCAGCTGCCCCACCTTTTCGAGTGCAGCCCTTTTAATTCTCAGCTTGGTTACTTTCGACGAATTATTATATACACTGTCGGCGTTTATCGCGTATATCTGCTCCTTTTTCTGTGTGGTAGAATCCTCTTTTGTAAGCTCAATCTTCTGAGGATAAGCATTGCGCATCGCCTGTTTCCAGTTGTTGCGGCCAATGCTGTCGTTGTACATTGTGAGTGAGTCGATAGACTCGTTAAGCTCGATGATATTCTTGCTTGCTGCCTGCTTTTTCAGGAACGAGCCGTCCTTCATGTCAAAGCCGCCTCCAAAGTCAATAACAATAACCTTTTCGCGGAAAGTCTCGCGTGTGTAGGGAATATTGTTTTTCTTTTTGCTGCTCTCTTTAAGCTCCGTTGCATTTGCAAAGCGCTCACCACCATAGAGTTTCAGCATAAGATGCGCTTGGTCGGGGGTAGTCTCAATCTTTCCCGAGTCGGACACAATGATGCTTGCATTCTCGAATCCCTGGGTCATGTCATAAATCATCACCCTGTAGAGCATTCCCGTCTCTTTGTTCTTCTTTTTCACAAAGAGATTGTAACCCTCAATCTGGTCGTAAAAGACACCTTCGGGAATCTCGAGCTCGGGAGAAGTCTGTTTAATAGAATAGAGCACAGTGTAGAGTTTCACCTGCGCCTTGGGGCCTATCACATTTTGGAAATAGAAAGATATTACACCCAGGATGGCACACACAACCACCAGCGGAGTCATAATTCTAAGAAGCGGAATTCCTGCGGCCTTCATCGACAGCAGCTCCAGACGCTCGCCGAAGTTACCGAAGGTCATCAGCGCTGCAAGCAGTATGGCAAGCGGTAATGCCTGTCCCACCATCGTCAGCGAGCCCAAATAAAAGAATTGGGCCATTACCCACATGTCCAGTCCCTTGCCCACAAGGTCATCCACCCATCTCCACAGGAACTGCATTATCAGGATGAATGTACATATAAAGAATGTTGCCGAAAAGAGCAACAAAAAACTCTTGATGATGAACCAGTCGAGTTTTTTTATATGTATGTTGGGAAATTTCATTGCTTTTTAGTGCTCTTGTCTTTTTTTTATTTTGTGGGCATTGTTAAAGTGTATGCACACATTATGCCATACTTTTGCAAAGTTAGCACAAAAGCACGAAATATATTTATATACAGTTTTAATTTTATTAAAAATATTCTGTATAATCCTCTTTTTTTCGGCCGAAACGCAGTTTTTTACATTCCTGTGTGTCGACGCAACTCTTCAATTTGAGAATCCCAAAGATTTTTCACATCCTCAATTTCATCCTTTTCGGCAAAATCGGTTATTTCCAGCATATATTGCGGCACAAGCTCATTATAGGTTATGCGCATTTCGAAAAAGTTATGCTGCTCTTCGTCCTCCCATTTGAAACGGACGTAGACGCCATTGCGTTGGGCTATAAGGTTAGCAGCTCTATGCTCACTCTTTCCCCAATAGAAATTATATGTTTTTCCTGTAGTCTCAACGCGATCGGCGAACCATGTGGATAGTCCCAGAGGTGTGCCTATCGAACGCCATATCATATTTGCGCTACCCTTCATCGGGTATTCGATACGAATCTTCTCTTTGTTCATTATCCTGATGATTATTAATGTGTGTTTAGTTGTTTAATTGTCGCAAGTTAGTGAATTATATTTAATTATGCAATAGTAAACACAAAAATATTTATATTGTTCGGAACAGAGTGTCGGCGCTACCCTATTTTATTTGCTTTTTTGGTTACAAGAGTCAGTTGCAGTTTTTTAGTTACAAAATATTTGGTTACTTTTGCATACTAATGTAAACAGTGAAAAAAGATGGCAGAAAAAGATATTGCACAGACGCCCATGATGAAACAGTTTCTGGATTTCAAGTCGAAACACCCCGATGCTGTTCTTCTCTTTCGTTGCGGCGACTTTTATGAGACATATTCGACGGATGCAGTTATTGCATCCGAAATTTTGGGTATTACTCTCACCAAGCGTTCCAACGGCAAGGGCACTGCCGCTACCATAGAAATGGCAGGCTTCCCGTTTCATGCTCTCGACACCTATCTGCCCAAGCTTGTGCGTGCGGGACGTCGCGTAGCCATCTGCGACCAGCTCGAAGACCCCAAGCTTGCCAAGAAACTTGTGAAACGAGGCATCACCGAGCTTGTAACCCCCGGCGTTTCCATCAACGATAATGTGCTCAATTACAAGGAGAACAATTTCCTTGCTGCCGTTCACTTTGGAAAGTCAATGTGTGGCGTTGCCTTTCTCGACATTTCCACCGGAGAGTTTCTCACAGCCGAGGGTACTTTCGACTACATTGACAAACTGCTCATAAATTTCCGTCCCAAAGAGGTACTCTTCGAGCGCGGACAGAAACGCCGTTTCGAAGAGTGTTTCGGCACAAAATATCTTGTCTACGAGCTCGACGATTGGGTGTTCACCGACGAGTTTGCCATGGAGCGTCTCACCAAGCACTTCGAGACAAAGAGCCTTAAAGGCTTCGGAATCTCCCACCTGAAGAGCGGAATCATCGCTTCGGGTGCCGTGCTTCACTATCTTGGAGTCACCCTGCACACGCAGATTTCCCATATACGCAATATTTCGCGCATCGAAGAGGAGCGCTACGTGCGTCTCGACAAATTCACCATCCGCAGCCTCGAACTTCTCGACAGCATGCACGATGGAGGCTCGTCGCTGCTCTCGGTCATCGACCGCACAAAGACACCTATGGGCGCCCGTCTGCTCAAACGTTGGATGGTCTTCCCGCTGAAGGATAAAAAGCCCATCGAAGAGCGTCTCGACATTGTAGAGTACTATTTCCGAGAGCCCGAATTTCGCGACATCGTCGAGGAGCAGCTCTACAGCATTGGCGACCTCGAACGAATAATATCAAAGGTTGCTGCGGGACGTGTGTCGCCGCGCGAGCTTGTGCAGCTGAAGCTTGCTCTTCAGGCTGTCGAGCCCATAAAGGCCGCTTGCGAGAGCTCTTCCAATGCCGTTCTTCGCGAAATTGGAGCCCAGCTCGATTGTTGCGCCGAAATCAGGGACAGAATAGCCCGCGAGATTGTCCCCGAGCCCCCGTTGCTGCTCAACAAGGGCGGGGTAGTGGCCGACGGCATCAACGACACACTCGACGAGCTTCGCGCAATCTCCTACAATGGAAAAGACTATCTTCTTAAGATACAGCAGCGCGAGAGCGAGCGCACGGCAATCCCCAGCCTTAAAATAGCCTACAACAGCGTCTTTGGCTACTACATTGAGGTGCGCAACACCTATAAAGACAACGTCCCGCCCGAATGGATACGCAAGCAGACACTTGTGAATGCCGAGCGCTACATCACTCAGGAGCTCAAAGAGTACGAAGAGAAAATCCTCGGAGCCGAAGAGAAAATCCTGGCTCTCGAGACACAAATATACAACAACCTCGTGTGCGACCTTGCACAATATATTCCCGCCATACAGGTCGATGCAATGCAGCTTGCGCGCCTCGACACGCTTCTGTCGTTTGCCGAAGTTTCGCGTGCATACAAATATATGCGTCCCGTAATCACTGAGGATGATGTTCTTGACATTAAGCGCGGACGCCACCCGGTAATCGAGCGTCAGATGCCCGTGGGCGAGGAGTACATTCCCAACGACCTCTATCTTGACACCGACAGTCAGCAGATAATCATCGTCACCGGTCCCAATATGGCCGGAAAATCGGCGCTCCTGCGTCAGACAGCGCTCATCACTCTGCTTGCACAGATAGGCTGTTTCGTTCCTGCCGACAGCGCAAGCATAGGCCTTGTCGACAAGATATTCACCCGTGTGGGAGCAAGCGACAATATTTCGGCCGGAGAGTCCACCTTTATGGTAGAAATGACCGAGGCTGCCAACATCCTCAACAACCTCTCGGGACACAGCCTTGTGCTCTTCGACGAGCTTGGACGCGGAACATCAACCTACGACGGAATGTCCATCGCATGGGCCATTGTCGAGTATATACACGAATATTCGCGGGGTAGGGCGCGCACCCTCTTTGCCACTCACTACCACGAGCTTAACGAAATGGAGAAGAGCTTCGCGCGCATAAAGAATTTCAACGTATCTGTGCACGAGAAAGATGGCCGTGTGATATTCCTCAGAAAGCTGATGCCCGGCGGCAGCGAGCACTCGTTCGGTATTCACGTAGCCAAGCTCGCGGGAATGCCCAAGAGCATCGTACAGCGCTCCGAACAGATACTGCACCAGCTTGAATCGTCCAGCGACAAGGGCGAGATTAAGAGCGTCGCAGCCGAAATTGCCGACACACGCGAGGGCATGCAACTGAACTTCTTCCAGCTCGACGACCCCGTCCTTTCGCAGATACGCGATGAGATTATGAATATCGATGTCAACAATCTCACCCCTCTCGAAGCGCTCAACAAACTAAACGAAATAAAGAAGATTGTAAAGGGTAAATAACTGTAAACAAATAGACTATTGGGGCTGTTAAGAGTAAAATTTTAACAGCTCTTTTTTATGAATAAGAAAAAACTTACAAATGAAGTTGGTGCGCCGGTTATTGACAACACAAATTCTTTAACGGCAGGAAACAGAGGTCCTATTCTCTTGGAAGATAATTGGTTATTAGAAAAGTTGGCACATTTCGACCGCGAGGTTATTCCCGAGCGTCGAATGCACGCAAAGGGTAGTGGGGCGTTCGGAGTATTTACCGTTACGCACGACGTAACCAGGTATACATGCGCTTCGCTATTTTCGCACATTGGAAAAACAACCGATATTTTTGTACGATTCTCTACTGTTGCCGGCGAACGTGGTGCTGCCGATGCCGAACGCGATATTCGCGGCTTTGCAGTAAAATTTTATACCGACGATGGCAACTGGGATCTTGTGGGTAATAATACCCCGGTGTTTTTCTTGCGCGACCCTCTGCAATTTCCCGACCTCAACCACGCAATCAAGCGCGACCCGCAGACCAATCTGCGTTCGCCACAGAGCAATTGGGATTTTTGGACAATGTTGCCCGAAGCACTGCATCAGGTAACAATAGTGATGTCTGATAGAGGAATACCCGCATCGTACCGTAACATGCACGGTTTTGGCTCACATACATACAGCCTTGTAGATAAGGAGGGAAAGAGAGTGTGGGTGAAATTTCACTTTCGTACACAGCAAGGAATAAAAAACCTTACAAACAGCGAAGCGGCTGCAATAATAGCAAAAGACCGCGAGAGTCATGGTCGTGACCTTTTTACTGCAATAGCCGAGGGTAATTTCCCGCGCTGGACACTCTATTTCCAGATAATGACCGAGGAACAGGCTCGTATGCACAAAGAGAATCCTTTCGATATAACAAAAGTGTGGAGTCACAAGGAGTATCCTCTTATAGAGGTAGGCGTCATTGAACTTAACCGCAACCCCGAGAACTATTTTGCCGATGTTGAGCAGGCTGCGTTCAACCCTGCACATATTGTTCCCGGAATAGGGCTCTCGCCCGACAAACTGCTCCAAGGGCGATTATTCTCCTATGGCGATGCACAACGTTACCGCCTGGGTGTGAACCACGACCAGATACCCGTTAATCGCGCACGTTGCCCCATACACAGTTTCCATCGTGACGGTGCCATGCGCGTCGATGGCAATGGAGGTGCCACAAAGGGTTATTCTCCTAACAGCATAGGAGAGTGGCAGACGGGCGAGGCACAATATACCTACTCAGAAGTAACGGGTGGCAGCATGCGGTACAATCCCTACGACGACCACGCTGACGATTGTTTCATTCAGCCGGGAAATCTTTATCGTCTGATGACCGAAGATAAGCGTAAGTTGCTTATCTCAAACACAGCCGAGGATATTATGCCCGTTACCGAGAATATAAAATACCGCCACGCAGCACATTGTTACCTTGCCGATAGAGAGTATGGCACACGCCTTGCCGAGGCTCTTAATCTCAGTCTGAACGAGGTCCTGAGGCTTGCATCTATGAGCGAGAAAGAGCGTTTGTACGCTACACGAAACTGTTAGAAAATAGCATATGTTAGCTTTATTATCGCCGAAAGTACAATAAAAAAACGGGCATTTGCCCGTTTTTTTATTGTATAAAAGTTTATTATTTTTTCTTTTTTCCACTATATATCATACAGGTGATTCCTATAATCATAAATGGAATACTCAACCACTGTCCCATGTCCAGCGTCATTCCCTCCTCGAATGCCGACTGCACCTCTTTCAGAAACTCCACAAAGAAGCGGAACGTGAAGATTGTCGCAAGGCAGTATCCAAAGTAGAAGAGCGTGCCCACCTTTGCAGGATATTTCTTGTAAAGCAGCACTCCGCCGATGAATATCACAAAGTAAGCGATAGCCTCGTAGAGCTGTGCAGGGTGTCGCGGAAATTCGTCCACCTGAGCGAAAATCACTCCCCACGGCATTTCCGTGACGTTGCCCAGAATCTCGGAATTGAAGAAATTACCCATTCTTATCATTCCCGCAACGATGGGAGTGGTTATTGCAATATTGTCGAGCAACCACGCAAAAGAGATCTTTGTTCTTTTTGTGTACAGCCACAAGGCTGTGAACAGTCCCACTGTTCCTCCGTGGCTCGCAAGTCCCTGATAACCTATAAATTTCCACCCTTCGGCAGTCTCTTTCATAGGCAAGAACATCTCCGGAATGTGGTTAAAATAATAGTCCGGCTCGTAAAAGATGCAGTGTCCCAAGCGTGCACCTATCAGGATACCCAGGAAGCAGTACATGAACAGCGGCTCAAAAAGCTCCATGTTCATCTTCTGACGCTTGTAGAGGTGCTGCATTATAAGATAACCTGCCATCAGGCCTATAATCCAGCACAGAGAATAGTAGCGCACCTCGAATCCGAAGATAGAGAAAGGACTCATCGACGGGTTCCATATAAAGTAGCAGGGTAGTGCAGTCATCTTTTCTTCTTATACATTAAAGCGGAAGTGCATGATGTCACCATCCTGAACAACATACTCTTTGCCCTCGACGCTCATTTTTCCGGCCTCTTTCAC
>JAEIGA010014023.1_pt1 | contig 12185 bp, 27 predicted proteins | sample 9270691 | NCBI WGS metagenome assembly JAEIGA01 (sample SAMN17057246, study PRJNA624740) | gut metagenome | biome: biome; isolation source: fecal sample | host: Bos grunniens | place: China: Xizang | collected 2019
ATTATAACGATACCAATTAAGAGTTACTCCCATCTCTCTTAAAGATATCATATCAACTCTTTTATATACATCATTATCAAACTTATGAATCCACTATAAAGTTAATTTTTTAGCTGGACCAACACCAGTTTCATAATTATAATCAGTATATGTATAATAGATAGAATCACAATTAATTACCATTCTATCATCTTTATATTCTCCAGCAGGGTATCCTAAATACATTTCAAGATTTTGCACAAATAAATTATTAGGTAAATTAGTAATACTATCTAAACCTAAAATATTATTAATGTATTGCCAATTTGTTAAATTACCAACACTATCTTTAAAATCTCCATCTTGATAAAAATATACTTCAATTTTAGCAATATTTTTTATCATTGAAATATCAAATATTTTTTCTTGCTTAGAAAAAGCTCCAAATTTATAAGGATTACCTGTCATGTCTTTAGAACTTAAATGATATTCATATACTCCATTTTTTTCAGCTTCACCAGGAGCAGAGGGTAATGTAGAATGAATATAAAATTTTAAACCATAAGTTCCTTGTATTGTGTCACTATTATTTAAAAGGGATTGAAATTCTGCGCTAATACCTAATCTTGTATATCCAGATAAATTACCATCATCATTGGTTAATACGCAAATAGGTATATAAGAACTTCCTCCTCTGTCATTTGCCAATAAACCAGTGTTATCAAAATTCTCAGTTATATTAGTGTTCATAATATTTTCAGTAAATATCTACATTAAATCTAACTGAGATGCATATTCTGAGGCTTCTGGCATCTCTGGTTCTACTTTAGAAATAATAACTTTATTACTACTATAATCTCCATTTGGAATAGTAACCATAACTACGTCATCAACTTCTAATGTTTTATCTGCCGACCTCGCTTTAAAACTAACAGAACCATCTGAAACAGTATAAATGCCTTGACGTTTTAAATCATTATTTATAACAGTATAAGGTTTAGTAATATCATAAGCAAGATTTTGTAATCTAGCACTAATAATAGTATCTACAGCACCACAAAAAATCTCGCTAATTTCAGTTCTATCCAATTTAAAGCCTCCTTCATCTCAAATTTTTATCTCTAAAAATATACAAACTCATATAAAAAATTTATTTATAATTGACCAAAATAATAAAAAGGGTGGATTGCTCCACCCTTATTTTATCATAAAATAATCTTAAAATCAAGCCTGCGGAATCTTAAGGCTGCTTCGCCCGCGAACCAACCTTAAGACCGACATCTAGAATTAAAATTACTCTTAGAAATTTTTATATCAAATTCTTACTCGCTTCTGAAAGCATATTGAGATGCCATATTGATAAGATTATCAAATGCAGCTTCAATTTCATTGCGGTCAGTAGCTTCTGGGAATTCAGCAGTAATATGAACAGTCTACTCAATAGTTTGAGTATTATCTTTAATGCTAGATGCTATCATATCTCCTAATCCTAAACTAGAAGCACGAGCATTCATCTCAATCATAGAATGGATTACATCTCTACTAATATTTAATGCTTCTAAGAAATTAGCAGTATCATCAGCATTAAGAATTAATTCTTTTTCATGAAGCATAGCAAGTTTTCCTTCGTTACCCCATTCACCAGTATAACCACCAGTATCGAATCCTTTAGGAACATTAGGTTCTTCAATCTCTCCTGGGTCGTATACTCTATCAATAATGCTTCTATAAGCCCAATATTTCTTAATTAATGCTTCAGCAGCTGCTTTTAACATTTCATCTTCTGGATTGCTATAATAAGCATCCATCGCATCTTGGACCTGGGTGGCTAAATAAGCATGATAATCAACAAGATTACTACCACTTTTATTAAAACCAGTACCATCATTGATATCTAAATCTCCACGAGAATTAAACTTCCAGCTGCCAAAACTATATGATTCACCATTATATTCAAATCCACCACTTAATAGGTTAACAGCCTCCTATTGACCGATAATAGGACCGCCAGAATCAGTTTTAATATTAGCAGATTTATTAATAGCTTCAAAAATATCTTTTAAATAAGTAGCAATTTCATCTAACATTTCAGTGATTTCTAATCCTTCAGTATCTTGCCAAGTTCCAACAGTAGTAACAACCTAATTGAAAGCATCTTTCATCTAAGTCGCCATCTCAGTTGTTTTTTGCGCTGTTGTATCGCTAGCATCTTGAATACTCTTATAAGTAGTAGTTATATGAGCACCAAATCCAGCAATAGAAGTATCGTAAGCATTTAATGCTTCTTCAATCTAGCTAAAATAAGAACCGGCGGCACCAGATAAAGTCTCTGCCAATGTTGCTGCATATTCAGTAATACGGGTTCCAAAATCAGAGAAGACAGATTCACTTTCAGTTAAATAACCTAAAGTAGTTTCTTTAAAACTATCAATCCATTCCTTATCAGCAGAAATCTTATAACCAGTCATTTCACTATAAGCTTTCCAATCTTTTTCATATAAGTCTTGATTGTTAGTAATGGCTTTATCTAATTCACTTTCTCTTCTTTCGATTTGAGCTAAATATTTCTATTGAATTTCTTCAACTCTAGCATTATATTCTTCAAGATTAGCAAAATCAGAAATCTCTAAAGCAGCAATTTCTTCATTCATCTATTGAGTTAAATCAATAACACTACTACTCATCTCATCAAGATACTCATGATTCTTATTCTACATTTCATATAGAGCATCTTCATACTTCTATTGAGCTTCATTGACTTTCTCTTCATTAGTAGTGTAAACATAGCCCCAATTACCTTCACTATCACGAGTTAATCGAACAGTATCTTTATCATGTTGAGAATTTTCTAATTCAATTTGAGCAAGATATAATTGATATTTAGCTTCTAAATATTCTAAATCATATTTACTCATTTCAACGCCGCTAGCTTGTAAATCATTGATTTCAGATAATAAACCATTTAATCTTTGCTTGCCGGCAATAATTTTCGTATCATCTAATGTCTTATTTATATTGCGAGAAATTTTACTTAATTGATAAATTTTATCATAATCTTCAGCCATTAAATCAGCTTCTTCGCGCAGTAAAGAGTAATCAGTAGATAATCCTTCTAATCCACCAGAAGAATAAATAGATTTATTAAAAGCTTCTACTGCATCTTCCATGGCAATTGCAAACTAATCAGAAATCATAGTAAGAGTATTTTCTAAAGCAGATAACATAGAATCTTGTGCAGATTGCATTTCTTCTTCGACTGTTCTTAAATGTTCTTCCCAATAAGCAATACGTTCTTCGTCACCAGACATTTGTGCTTTTTGTAATTCATATTCTACATTTGCACGCATTTCTTGTAATTGTTCATAATATGCTTTGTTGGCTTCCATCTAATCGATAGACTAATCAATCTAAGCGCTTTCCATATTACGAACAAAATCAGTAGATAAACCAAAGATATCATTACCAGTTAAATCAACTATATTTTTAAAATATTCCATAACAGAACCATATTGTTCAAGTGCAGATATATTGTGATTTACTTTCTCAGTCCACATATCAAATACTTCACTTACTTGCTCTTGGATGGTATCACGAATTTCACGAAGCTAATCAGCAAAATCAATTAAAGAATCTGTCTGATTACGCAATGCTTCTACTTGACTTTCAGTTAATAAACCATCAATATCAGCTCCACCAGTAGCAAAGAGATGTAGCGGACTATCACTTAAAGCATAGATATCTTGAACTCCTTGATAGGCGGTTTCAATACTATTGAATAAATAATCTGTTTTATCAGCTATTAATTCAATTTTATCAATAGCCTGGACGGCGCTATCACCAAGATTTTCAATTAAAAAATCAATATATTCTAAACTGTCTTCATCAAGCTCTAATTTAAATTCAACTTTATGTTCCATTTGTTCAATTTCATTGTCGAACATTTCAAATAAAGTTTCTTCCCATTTTTCAATATCATCAAGCAATTCATTTAATGAATTTTCATAATCTTCTAAAGCACCTTCAAGCTCTTCAAGCTTAATATTTAATTCTTCTTCAATTTTTTCTTCATCTTCTGTTAATTCATTATCTTCATATAAGGCGGCAATTTCTTCATATACTTCAGTCCAAGCTTTTTCATAATTGGATAAAAATCCGTCAGAATCAAATTCCGCTTCAAAACCATATTTCTACATATATTTAATTAAATTTTCTCTATCTTCAACTAAATATCTGCGAGATTCTTTAATACGATCAGCAGTAATTTTAGCTTCTTTCTCAGCAAGTTTATTTATTTTTTCCATCTAAGCTATTTTAGATTCACCATATAAATAATCTTTTTTATTTTCTTCTGATTTTTTTGATTTTTCAGCAGATTTTCTTTTAAAATCATTTTTTTTATAACGTTTTACAGTTTGTGATTTGCGTTTATTAGCAACCTTTTTTGGTTCTTTTGGGCCACCACCACCGCCACCTCCTCCTCCAGAGGGAGCGCTACCGCCACCAGGACCACCATTAGAAACAACTTTATACATTTGGACAGATTCACTACCCGAAGCACCTTGAGTCGCAGTATTTCCTTCTCCTACATCATAACCAACCGGATTTGGAATAGCAACAACACCAGTAACGTCTTCTTCAGTATCCCAAGAAGTATCACCAGTAACAGGCACTAATTCAAATCCCATCATAGATAAGGCACTTTGAATTTCTGCTCCTGTCATACCCATCTATGTACCAGCCTGGGCAAAAGCCTAAGCAAAAGTTACTGCTTTTCCAGCAGCAGATTCAGCGTCATATCCAGTCTATTTAAAAGCTTCTGATAAATCGGTACCAGCAGCTTCTAAATCAGCCTAATCTAAAGCTTGCCATACGTCACTTAAACTATCTAATGTAGTATCTGAAAATTCTTGCCAAGCATCTTGACCTTTTTTAGTTACAGCTCTATTTTCAAGACTATCTTTAGTAATTTGTTCCATGGCTTCGGCGCCGGCTTCTAGATCACCCGCCATTGCTTTAGCAGCTTTACCAGGATTATCTTTTACCCATTTTTCAAATGCTTTACCCATTTTTGCGGTGCCTTTAGTTAACTAATCTTCAATTTTTAAAACTTTAGCCATAGATTTAGACATATTATTCAAAGCATCAACATATGCTTTACTTCCTTTGGCAGCACTTGTTAAAGTATTAATCCACTACTTTCCATTTTTAGCACATTCTTCTAAACCCTCTGCCTAAACTGCTAAATCACCTGCCATTTCAGCTATCTGTTTAGCACTTGCGCCTTGCAAAGATTCCATTTCCATTAAATCTCTTGTATAATATTCAAGAGTCTCTGCAGAAATACCTCTTTCTTGAGCTTCGGCCGCAATTGCAGTTGCCATTTCAGTCTATGGAATTAATGCCTAAACTAATTCTTCGTTTCCAGCTGCCTAAGCATCTCTCAATTCATAAGCTAAATTTCTGCTATAATCATAAGCTTCACCTAATTCGACTAATCCATTTACATAGTTATTTAAATTTTCAGAAGCGGTTCCGTATTCATTTGCTGAAGCTATATATTTACCATCTGTATTTTTTGAAACTCCATACATTGAAGCAAGTTCATCAGTATCTTTAGCAAGGCTTCCTCGTTCTGCATTCCAATCTGATAAATCCTGTTCTGCTCCTGGTAACCCAGCAAGTATAGAAGCTATCTAGCCGAGTTTTGCTGATGCAGCATTTAATTCAGCATATATTGCCTTATTATCACTACTAACATTTTCCCATCCTTCATCACCTTCGCCAATTACGCCATCTTGATTAGTGTCAGTAATTTTTTGATCTCCGGTTAATGCGGCAGCCTCCATTAATGTATTATAATAATTATCATACACTTCCTACAACTAATCAGTACTGTCGAGTCCCATGCCAGATAGAACAGCTGATTGAGCTCCGATGCCTAACTATCCACCATTTTCTTTTAACAATTCTGTCAATACCTATAAACCAGTTCCGCTAAAAACTGCTTCTTGATTCCAAGAAGTTGATGGATATAATTGCATATTAGATTGTAAATTTTCAGTGATAATATCTGCCATCTAATCAGGAGTATTAAATGTCATACCATTGCTTGCTTTAAATGTTTTTCCATCAAAATCTCGTGCCCATGATACAAAATCTACTAATTGTTCTCCTTTGTCAAAATAAGTATCTCTTGCAATATCTCTTGCTCGCTCAGGGTCACCACCAAAATCCCAACCTCCAAGCGCATTTTTACGAAAATAAGAAGTCAACTAAGGAAATTGTGCAATTAAAGCTTCATATGTTGCATCATCAACATTGCTGTCAGAAGTTAAAGAATATACATCATTTAATAATGATTTAATATTATTCAATTGATTGACTAAATTATCTAAATTAGGAGCGGAGATACTTGCAATAGCAGAAGCAAAATTATAAGCCGCGCCAGCTCCTCCTTCAAAAGAACCTCCTGCTGCATCTACTGCAGCAATAATTGCATAAATTGCATCGGCTCCGCTAGGATCGATTTTTAATAATTCAGATAATAAAGCTCCTTTATCTTCTACTCCCTATACATTATCTAATAAATTTTGTATTGCAGTCATATATGCAATACCATTTTCATCGCCTACGCCAGTTTTATTTAAATTATTTAAAATTGCTTCTAAATTTGTTAAATCATCTATAGACATATCGCCTAAATTGATTTTACCAAAACGCTATTGATTTATACTAGATTCATTTGTTAACTAAGTTGACACTAAATCAAGCTAGTCTTTATATGTATTATATGCTTCAACTGCAGAAGCTCTAAAATCTTCTAAAAATTCCTAAGTAGTTAAACCTCTATCTTTTGCCATTCTATCAATATCATCTTTATTAAAACCATAAGACTATAAAATGGCCTAAGCAGTTTGCCACTATAAACCAGAGCCTTCATTAACAAATTTATCTCCTGCCCTAATTAAACTGTTCAATTCATTAAATGTAGCAGCTCCAAAATCTCCTTGAGATAAATAAGAAGCTACGGCATCTTTAGCTAAATTTAACTAAGAACCTGTTGCCGCTCTTTCTGAAGAAGTAAATTGATTTTCTCCCTCTCCTTGAGTAATATTAAGTCCAGTATCCTAAAAAACTTTATCTAAATTTACAGTAGAATTATCTAGCTAAGTTAAATCTGAATCAAGATTGTGAGCTGCAATAGCTAACCCTTCTAGAGCTATCTAACCTGACTAAAAAGCAATAATTTGATCTTTTGTAAATGTTCCTGAAATAGTCTCATTTTTTCCGTCTTCATTTAATGTATTATAACTATACGTAATACCATTTTCATTTTTACCAGTAATATTAAATCCATCATAACTAGCCATCCCTAAAGAACGAGCATATTCTAAACCTAATTCTTTAAAATCTTTCGTCTCATATTCTTCTGCCGCCTATTCTTTTGATGCCTCTTCTAAAGCCTTTAGTAATGTTCCGCTTCCTTTTAGTACCTCTTCACTGTTGGTAAAATTCTCATCACTTAAAGTCTATCTTGCCATATTTTCATATTTGGCATCGTTAATAACTTCTTCTGCCTGACCTCGCTACTCTTCAGAATTAGCCATATTATTAATATTATTAGATAATTCTAATAAAACTTTAACCATTTCTTCAGTATAAGTATCTTCACCGAATTCATTATTTAAAACTTCTCGAATAAGATTTTCATCAATTGGTCTATTTGATTCTACTAATTTATCAAAAATATTTGAAAATTCATCTGCATCTAATGTATAAAGTTTAGTCTATCTCATTGCAGCATCATTAGACATTATTTCCTAATATTCTAATTCTAACCCATGTACAGCCTAAGACTGTTCATCAAATTTATCCATGTCTCCTGCATTTGCATATTCCTATGCTAACGCTCTTGCTTCTTGAATTTCTTGCCATTTCTTATTAGCGTCTTCACTATATAATTCTTCAACTCTTTGAGCAAAATCACGTGACATTTTTTCTCTTGCAGAATCATTATCTTTCTAACGCTATTCTTCCTATATAGCATTTTCATATTGCATAGTGGCAAAATCATTGGCTAATTTAGCTTGCTAAATATTTTTATTAGCAGAATTTTGAACTTCTTCTAATGCAGACTAAGTAATTTGAATAGCTCCTCTAGAGTCTCGATAATAATCTTTACCTTCTTGTAAATTATTTTTCTGAATAAGATCTGTAGCAATTTTATTTGCTTCATATAAACTAGTTGCCCATTCTCCAGTACTTTCTGTCATTTTATTTAAACTATTTCTGGCTTTTTCATAATTACTTATAGATTCAATAATACCTTCATTGTATGTTTTTGTTGTTTCATACATTTTTTTTATATTTTCAGCTGATTTACTAGCTTTTTCTATATCACTTAATTTTGCTGCATCATTCCATTTTATAAATGTCGGTATCATATTTATAAGCGCCATAGCAACAGCTCCAATAACTGCTACAATCGGACCTGCTGTAGTACCTAAGACAGCAGTGATTTTTGATAATGATGCAAAAGACATAACACCAGTTATTAAAGTACTAATAATTCCTCCGATTACTCCTGCCGCTTTATCCGCTTTGCTAATCTCTCCAGTGTCTCCAAGAGTTTCTACTACTCCTGCAAATGATTTAGCAGCTGCTCCAGCAAGCATCATCGCCTAAGCTGCCTAAACTATTCCTTCAGTTACGCTCATCTTTGAAGAAGCCTGCTACATTTTTGCCACTAAATTTTCCGCTTCTTTACCAGATGCGTCTTTTGCTCCACCATAAAGAGCTCCAGCTTGACCTTCTTGTCTAGCTGACTCTCCTAATGCATTAACTGCACCTTGTAAATTTTTATTTAATTTTGTACCTACTGTACCATTAATTTTAGTCTATAAATCTGAATTAAACTATCTAACTTTTGCAGCAATAGCATTCTCATCTAAAGTTCCTTTATCATTAACAATATCATCTAAAGGTTTTAAAATATCCGGTCCAAAATATTTAGACAACATATTACCATAACTTTGTTGAAAATTTGCGATTCCTGCTTTTGCTTGTTCTATTGCATTACTGCCGCCCTAAGCAAAAGTACTGGGTAAACCAGCATTTCCAAATAATGCATTAGCTGCTCCAAGAGCTCGATTTCCTTGTATATAAGGAGTTAAAACTTGACTATTCAACTATTCAGCAGTTAAATTTTGGAAAGGACCTTTCTAAAATAATGCTTCTCTCGTAAGCGCAGCTTGATCTCCTAATTTTAATTGAGCAGTATCATATGCCTCTCCCAGCATTGTAGCTCTCTAATCTAGAGCAGCAACATAATTTATTCCCTACTAAAAAATCGCCTATTGTTCAGGACTAAAATTAGCTCCATATCGAGCTAATCCACTTTGCATATAAGCAGCATTACCTAACTAGTTCTATAAAGCAGATGCTGTATTTGGCATTCCCTGAAAAGGAGATATTGGACTATTAGGATCATCAACAACATTTAATCTTTCTTGAGCCCAATTTACATAACTTTGTAAACTACCATGCAAAGGCGTTTGTCCTTTACCAGTTATACTACTAAATAAATTTTTAACACTATATCCAACACTTTCAATACCTTTTACCAGCTCTTTAGAATAAATTTTAGTTAATCCTGCTCCTAATAAACTTAAAACGCCACCGCCTCCACCTAAAGACTTACTAATAGTAGTAATCATATCTACAATAGAAGTGAGCCCATTAGTTAAACCAATAAATGAATCGCTATTAATTAAACTATCCCATAAACCCTCAAAAGAAGCTCTTAATCTTTGATTTGCTGCATTCCATGACTATTCATAAATATCCTATTGTCTCTACAAAGAACCAGTAGAAGTATTGGCAATATTTAAATTTTCTTTAAAATAATCCCAATTTTCCATTAAAGCCATTAATTGAGTATATTGACGAACGCCAGCTACGGTTTGTGCTAATGCCATTTTTTCATCTTGTGCTAAAGTACTCCATTTTGAACCCATTTCATCTAAAATGGTATCCATGTTTTTCATCTCACCAGCAGAATCTTTAATTTGAATTCCTACTTTTGCCAATCCTTGAGAATATTTATTTAAAGTAGTACCATCATCAAGAGTTTCTCCTAACTATAAACCCTAAATACGAGAAAATAATGTTTTAAAAGCATTACCAACTACATCTGCACTTTCTCTTGTTGTAGCAGTTACGGTTGCCAATGCACTAGCAGCATATTCATAACTTAAACCAACAGTATCACTGATAGAAGCAAATTTTTGCAATCCTTGTGCAATTTCATCAGTGCTAGAAGCTGTAGCCGCACCAAGAGCAGTCATTACATCTGCATAATGACTTAATTGTTCTGTACCATTCGCATAGTTATTCCATACTGCAGTCATCTAATCTGAAACTTTTTGAGCGCTTTGACCTGTAACATTAGCCATTTTTATAGTAATATTAGTTCTATCCTAAACTTCTTTATCACTTAAACCCTATTGATAATAAATTAAAGAAGCTTTTGTATATTCTGTTGTTGTAGTGCTTAATGATTTAGCTGCTTTATTTGCTTGTACTGCAAAATGAGCCATTTGATCACTACTCTAATTTGTAACAATACGTATATCATTTAAAGACTTATTTAAATCTTTTGCATAACCAAATGCTCTCTATACGCTACTCATCATTCCGTGAATGATACTGGAGCTCAATTGCCATTTTACAGTATTTGATAATGATGTTTTAAATTCATTATATAATTTATTAGTTCTTTTTAAAGGTATCTCTGCCTAAGCAATCTATGTAGCTAAAGAGGTAAAAGCTTTAGCTCCTTGTGGACCCAATTTCAATAATTCATTACTATAACTCTATAAAGTTTTTCCACTCTAAGCTAAAGAAGTAGTTAATTTACTAAAATCTAATTTACCAGTCATAGAATTAGTAGCATTCTATAAATGAGTTTGTAATTCCATAGCTGCTTTTGAAGCCTCTCGAATTTCGCTAGACATCTTACCAGCATTTAAATTAATTGTACTTCCCTAAGATAATTTTGTTAATTCTGCAGATAATTCCGCAAGACTCTATTTTGCAGCGCTTGTATTCGCTTGAATATTTAAATTAACATTATAATTTTGAGAAGCTGCCATATATTATCTCCTTCCTCTCCTTATATTAGTAATTAATATAAAAATATGGCTGTGAGAATAACCTCACAGCCACTCAATTATTCCTAATAATTTTAAAAAATTAATTAATAGTATATATTAAATTAGCCCAATTTAGCTAATACGTCTTTTAAAAAAGCCATGTTATTTGGGTCTGCTAATTTCTATTGAATTTCAGTAGCATCTAAATTTAAAGCACTATAATCTTTTCCAATATATTCCAAAATACCAAAAATAGAATTATGATAATTATAATAAGCTTCAATTGATTTATTAATATAATTTAATACCATATTATAATCATCAATATTTAAAACTTCAAAAATTTTATCCCACAATCCAGAAGATACAATTAAATCATATAATTTTGCGGGGTCTTCTTTTTGTTTTTCAGTAAATGAAATATTAGTATACTTTTCAATTATCTGCAATAAAGTAAATACTTCAACCTATAATGGATTAGGAAATCTATTCTCTCCATTATTTAAAGTATAATTTAAAATAACAGCTACTAAACTAGCTTTGTCATTAATTGGTAAATATTGTTTGACTTCAATATTTTGATTGTTATATTCAAAATTTTTAATATCAGTATTCTTGGAAAGACCAAGTTTACTAAATGAAACTTTTGCCATATATATTACTCCTTCGTCTCGTTTTATTTTATTATACCAGAAAATTTTTATATTGTCAAATTCAAATGTTAAAAAATGAAGATACTAATTCGTCAATAAGCTCTTTTATATTTTTTTCTATTCCTTTACTAATATCTGAACCAATTGATACTGGTGGTTTTGACTACGTGCTATAAGCTAAGGAGATAATATTAGATAATAACTATCCAGTACTATTTAACATTTCTTCGATTGTACTTGATTGTGCAATAGTTGCTGCATTTCCTTTTAGCTATAAATTATCTATATCTCCTCCAGTATAGAAAGCTCCTGGATTACTCATTGTCTATTGCATTGCTTCTCGAATCTATGATTCCGCTACTGCAGATAATTGAAAAGTATACTAATATTTCATTTACTG
>JAEIGA010014024.1_pt1 | contig 12184 bp, 10 predicted proteins | sample 9270691 | NCBI WGS metagenome assembly JAEIGA01 (sample SAMN17057246, study PRJNA624740) | gut metagenome | biome: biome; isolation source: fecal sample | host: Bos grunniens | place: China: Xizang | collected 2019
AATAAGTTCGACAATGTAGAAGAGATTTGATATTTCCTCTTTCTTCTTGCATAAAACATAAGGGCTTGCAATTGCAAGCCCTTATGTTTTATGCAAGAAGAAAGAGGAAATATCAAATCTCTTCTACATTGTCGAACTTATTCCACACACGTGCGAACCCATACTCTCCAACACACCCCTGCGGAACATACAGCACGGCATTGGCATACACCGTAGCATCGGCAACATCGCGCATAGCCATAGGTGCAACGGTTGATTTCACCTCAAGCCGTACAAGAGACGAACATCCACGGAACACCTGCTCCTCAACCGATTGCACTGTTGACGGCAATGAGAGTTCAGTCAACGAAGGACAATCGTAGAATGCCCCGTAGCCAACACTTAAGACACCCTCGTGCAACTGCACCTTCTTCACTGAGACACACTTAGCAAGCAGTCCCTGCTCTACGATGTTCACATTATCGGGCAGGACAAACTCCTCGAGCGATGCACAATCCCAAAAAGCACCCTTCTTCAATGAGGTCACAGAAGATGGCAAAGATACACGCCTTAATGCCGTACAGCTGCGGAAGGCCCAGCTGTCGATATACTTGACTCCCTGCGGAAGCGACAGTTCTGTGAGTGACGAACAGCTACAGAATGCATACTCACCTACCCCATCAATATTCTCACCTATAACAACCTCCTTGAGCGAAGAACATCCGTCGAACAACGACGCCTCGATGCTCACCAGATTGGCAGGCAGTTCAACACGCACAAGCCCGCTACAACCCGAAAAGGCCGCAGCGCCTATTACAAGAATATCACTATTCAAATTAACCTCATTCAACGAACTGCATCCTTTAAAGGCCGACGCACCTATCGCACGCAGGCTCTCGGGAGTCGAAACAGAAGTGAGTTGCAGGCATCCCTCAAATGCAGATTCTGATATTGCAGAAACATAATAGTCGGCACCATTGTAATGCACATTTGCAGGTATTACAATATTGCCGCTATACTCCCCTCTTGCCACCGCTGCGCACTTGTCACTCGCATCAAGTTCGAATCCAATCCCATTAACATCAATTAACATAACGTATATTATTTTGCTTGCGAAGATATAAAAAAAGCAGAATTTCATATACAAAAACAATACAAACATTTGGCAGTGGAACTATTTATTCGTATATTTGCATCGTATTTGATGATTTGAGGGGCCGACAAGCCCCTCTTTTTTATACAATACAAACATTATCAATTTGTTCATTAATAAATCTTCTTTTTTAGAACAGTTTCAGAGCTATGATTGACAAACAAAAAGTCATTGAATTAACAAAAGAATGGTTATCAGACAAAGATTATTTTCTTGTTGATGTAACCATAAGCAAGGACGACAAAATCGCAGTAGAAATAGACCATGCCGAAGGTGTATGGATTGAAGACTGCGCCGAGCTTAGCAGACATATCGAATCGGGCCTCAGCCGTGATATCGAGGATTACGAGCTCGAGGTTGGTTCTGCGGGTCTGGGACAGCCATTCAAGGTATTGGACCAATACCTTATCCACATTGGCAAAGAGGTTGAAGTCCTCAGCAAAGCGGGTAAAAAACTGAAAGGCGTGCTGAAATCGGCCAATGAGGCAAGTTTCACAATCACAATAAGCAAGAAAGAGAAGATAGAGGGCAGCAAACGCCCGCAATTGGTTGCCGAGGATATTGAATTCACCTACGGCGATGTCAAATACACGAAGTATATTATAAATTTCAAATAAAATGGCAAAGAAAGAAGAAACAATCAGTCTTCTTGATACATTTCAAGAATTCAAAGAGTCGAAGAACATCGACCGCACCACAATGATCAGCGTACTCGAGGAGAGTTTCCGCAAGGTTTTGGTAAACATGTTCGGTACAGACGAGAACTACTCTGTTATTGTAAACCCCGACCGTGGAGACTTTGAGATACAGCGCCGTCGTACCGTTGTTGCCGACAGCGACGTAAAGGACGACAATTTCGAGATTTCACTCAGCGAGGCACAGCTCATCGACGACACATTCGAGATTGGTGAGGAGGTCAGCGAGATTGTCAACTTTGCAGAGTTTGGCCGTCGTGCAATTCTTAACCTTCGTCAGACACTTGCATCAAAGATTCTCGAGCTCGAGAAAGACAGCCTTTACAACAAATACAGCGAGAAGGTTGGTACAATCGTAAGTGGCGAGGTATATCAGATATGGAAGAAAGAGATACTTATGCTCGATGACGAAGGCAACGAACTCATATTGCCCAAGACCGAGCAGATTCCTTCGGACTTCTACCGTAAGGGCGACCATGTACGTGCGGTGGTAGCGCGTGTAGATAATCAGAACAACAACCCCAAGATTATCCTCAGCCGCACATCACCCATGTTCCTTCAGCGTCTTTTCGAACTTGAGGTACCCGAAATCAATGACGGTCTCATAACAATAAAGAAGATAGCACGCATCCCCGGCGAACGTGCAAAGATTGCAGTAGAGACATACGACGACCGCATCGACCCCGTAGGCGCATGCGTAGGCGTAAAGGGCTCACGTATACACGGTATTGTAAGAGAGTTGCGTAACGAGAACATCGACGTAATCAACTACACATCAAACATCGAGCTGTTCATCAAGCGTGCACTCAGCCCTGCAAAAGTGTTCACCATTTTCCTTAACGAGGAGAAGAGAAGCGCCGACGTTTACCTGAAGCCCGAAGAGGTTTCACTCGCAATCGGTAAGAACGGTCTGAACATCAAGCTCGCCAGCATGCTCACCGAGTACACCATCGACGTATATCGCGAAATAGAGGAGAGCAATCTTGAGGATGACATCTATCTCGACGAGTTTACCGACGAAATTGATGAGTGGATCATAGCTGCTATCAAGAAATTGGGCCTCGACACAGCACGCGCCGTGCTTAACACACCCCGTGAAATTCTCGTAGAGAAAGCCGACCTTGAAGAGGACACCGTAGACCATGTTCTTAGCGTTCTCAAGGCCGAGTTCGAGGACGATAGCGATGACAACGAATAATCCTGCAACAAAAGAGAAGGATTCGCAACACTCATCAATTTAAAAGAAACAACGAATGAAGATAAGATTAAATAAAGTACAAAAAGAACTTAACATAGGTCTAAGCACTATCGTTGAGTTTCTACAGAAGAAGGGCTTCGAAATAAAAGAAGACCCCAACGCTGTAGTACCCGAAGAGGGTTACCATCTTCTTATTACAGCATTCAGTACGGACAAAAGCGTACGATTGGAATCGCAGAAGTTCACTCAGGAGAGACAGAACAAAGGTAAGAGCAACGATAAGGTAACCGAGAAGAGCAACGAGCCACAGCAGCCCAAAGCCGAAGAGGCTGCTGCTACCGAAGCAGCACCTGCAAAGCAGGAAGAGCCCAAGGCTGCAGAACCAACCATAAAAGTGATGGGCAGCATCGACCTTGAAGCACTCAACCGCAGAAGCGCTCCCATAAAAGGCAAGGATAAGAAAGAGGAGGCAGCCCACAAGGCAAAGCCCGTTGCCGAGCCTGTAAAACGCGAGGAGCCCAAGCCCCAGCCCGTTAAAGAGGAGAAGAAAGCAGAAAAAGTAGAGAAGGTAGAAAAGGTAGAAGTTGTTGCTGAAACTCCTGAAACTCCCGAAACTCCCGCAGCACCCGAACAGCCAGCTGCACAACAGGCAACACTGACTCAGGTAGAGGACATCAAGCCCAGCTTCAACGTAGTGGGAAGAATCGACCTCTCGGCAATCAACCAGTCGACACGCCCCAAGAAGAAGAGCAAAGAGGAGAAGAAGAAGGAGCGTGAAGAGAAGGAGCGCCAGCGCGAAGAGCAGCGCAAGCAGCAGCGCGAGAATCAGAAAGGCCAAAACAGCAACAATGCACAAGGTGGAGGCGAAAAGAAGAAAAAACGCGCACGCATCGGCGGCAACCAACGAGTAAACATCGACAATGTTCAGGGAGGCGAGCAACAGCAACAACAGCAGGACTGGAATGGCAATCGCAACAAGAACAAGATGAACGGCGACAACCCCTCACAGGGCAGCCGTAAAGACCGCGACAACAAGCACAAGCGTTTCGACAAGTCAGACGTAAGCGAAGAGGATGTATCAAAGCAGATAAAAGAGACACTCGAGCGTCTTACAAGCCGTGGCAAGAAAAACTCAGCAAAATACCGTAAGGACAAGCGTGAACTTGCAGCCGAGCGTCAGCAGCAGCAGGCTCTCGACGAAATGGAGCAGAGCAAGGTGCTCAAGCTCACCGAGTTTGTGACAGCAAACGAGCTTGCAAGCATGATGAACATCTCGGTGACACAGGTAATCGCAACCTGTATGAGCATCGGTATGATGGTATCAATCAACCAGCGTCTTGACGCCGAGACCATCAACATTGTTGCCGAGGAGTTCGGTTACACAACCGAATATGTAAGTGCCGAGGTTGCCAACGCAATTGAGGAGGTGCAGGATACCGAAGACGATCTGCAGCCACGCGCCCCCATTATCACCGTAATGGGACACGTTGACCACGGTAAGACATCGTTGCTCGACTACATACGCAAGTCTAACGTCATCGCAGGTGAGGCCGGCGGTATCACACAGCACATCGGTGCATACAATGTACAGATGGAGAATGGCAAACATATCACATTCCTCGACACTCCCGGTCACGAAGCCTTTACAGCGATGCGTGCCCGCGGTGCGAAGATTACCGACATTGCCATAATCATCATCGCTGCCGACGACAACGTGATGCCCCAGACAAAGGAGGCCATCAACCATGCCATGGCAGCCGGTGTACCCATTGTATTCGCCATCAACAAAGTCGACAAGCCTTCGGCCGATCCTAATCGCATCAAGGAGGAGCTTGCACAGCTCAACATGCTTGTAGAGGACTGGGGCGGTAAATACCAGTCACAGGAGATTTCGGCAAAGCAGGGTATGGGTGTTGAAGAGCTTATGGAAAAGGTACTTCTTGAGGCCGAGATGCTCGACCTCAAAGCCAACCCCGACCGCAAGGCAACAGGTTCCGTTATAGAGTCGACACTCGACAAGGGACGCGGATATGTTGCTACCGTATTGGTACAGAACGGTACACTGCGTGTAGGTGACATTGTTGTAGCCGGCACACAGTGGGGTAAGGTAAAGGCCATCTTCAACGAGCGTAACCAGCGCATCAAAGAGGTTAAGCCCGCCGAGCCTGCACTTATTCTCGGATTGAACGGTGCACCTGCAGCAGGTGACATATTCAATGTAGTTGAGAGCGAGCGCGAGGCACGCGAAATCACAGGCAAGCGTGAGCAATTGCAGCGTGAGCAAGGTCTTCGTACTCAGAAGATGCTTACACTTGACGAGGTGGGACGCCGCATAGCACTCGGTAACTTCCAGACACTCAACATCATTGTCAAGGGTGACGTTGACGGTTCTATCGAGGCACTCAGCGACTCACTCATAAAGCTCTCGACCGAGACAATACAGATAAACGTAATCCACAAGGCTGTGGGACAGATCTCGGAGAGCGACGTAAGCCTTGCAGCAGCATCGGATGCCATTATCGTAGGTTTCCAAGTTCGTCCGTCAGTGATGGCGCGCAAGGTTGCCGAGAACGAGGGTGTCGACATACGTCTATACTCTATCATCTACGATGCTATCGAGGAGGTTCAGGCCGCTATGGAAGGTATGCTTGCTCCTATTGTAAAAGAGGAGATTACAGCAACCATCGAAGTACGCGAGACATTCCACATCAGCAAGGTAGGTACTGTAGCCGGATGTATGGTCCGTGAGGGTAAGGTTAAGCGCACCGACCGTGCACGCCTCATACGCGACGGTATCGTAATCCACACTGGTAACCTTGCTGCACTCAAGCGTTTCAAAGAGGACGTGAAAGAGGTTGGAACAAACTTCGAGTGCGGTATCAGCCTTGTATCTCAGGATGACATCAAGGTAGGTGACATCATCGAGACATTCGTACAGGTTGAGGTTAAACAGAAACTCTAATAAGATACAGAAGTTGTCCGGGGCATGCCCCGGACAACATAAAAAACACGACATATGAATAATTTGGATATAGTATTGATAATTGCACTCTTCATAGGCTTTGTCATAGGATATTTCAAAGGTCTTATAAGCCAGTTGTCATTCGGTGTTGGTATAGTAGTAGGTCTTATACAAGGCGTACTGTTCTACCCAGCCCTGTCGGTAAAGATACAGGATGCAACAGGCTGGAGCGAGATGCTATGCTCTATAGCAGCATTTGTAGGAATAATATTGGCCTCAATAGTTATATTCAAGCTGTTGGGAGTGATTATAGCCGCACTGCTCAAGGCCATCCACCTTCAGATAATCGACCGCATCCTTGGAGCTCTGCTGAGTACGGTCATAGCAATGATGCTCATAGTAGGTGTCGTGAACTCAACAAAGACACTTGGTGTAGAGATTGAACTGTTCAATAAAACAACACAGCAAAATTCAATGTTATACAAGCATGTGCAGGAAATAACACTTTCGATAATAGGCGAGGTGAAAAAATATAAATGAAAAAAAAGAATAACAACATATTCAAGAAGATAGCTGACAAAGCCTACGAGTATGGCTTTTTCAGCAATGTAAACACCGACATCATCGAGCGCGGACTCAACGAGGATGTAATAAGACTTATATCATCTAAGAAGAACGAGCCGCAATGGATGCTTGAGTTCCGTTTACAGGCCTACCGTTATTGGCTCACACTTGAAATGCCCACATGGGCCCATTTAAACATTCCGCCAATAGATTATCAGGCAATATCATATTATGCCGACCCCACCAAGAAGAGCAAGGAGAACAAGAACAAAGAGATAGACCCCGAGTTGATGAAGACATTCGAGAAGCTGGGTATACCTCTTGAGGAACGTTTGGCGCTTAGCGGAACAGCCGTAGATGCAGTCATGGACTCGGTGTCGGTAAAGACCACATTCAAGGAAGAACTTAAAGAAAAGGGTATTATATTCTGCTCAATGAGCGAAGCAATACAGGAGTACCCCGACCTTGTACAGAAATATCTTGGCAGCGTGGTCAACTACCGCGACAATTTCTTTGCAGCACTCAACAGTGCAGTATTCAGCGACGGTTCATTTGTGTACATCCCCAAGGGAGTGCGCTGCCCCATGGAACTTTCGACATACTTCAGAATAAATGCGGCAAACACAGGACAGTTCGAGCGCACGCTCATTGTAGCCGATGACAACAGCTATGTATCGTACCTTGAGGGCTGTACAGCCCCCATGCGCGACGAGAATCAGCTGCACGCCGCAATAGTAGAGATAATCGTATGCGAAAATGCCGAAGTCAAATACAGCACCGTACAGAACTGGTATCCCGGCAATGCCGACGGAGAGGGCGGAGTATATAATTTTGTAACCAAACGTGGAGACTGCCGAGGCAACAACAGCAAGCTATCGTGGACTCAGGTAGAGACCGGCTCGGCCATCACATGGAAATATCCCAGCTGCATACTGCGTGGCGACAATTCACAGGGAGAGTTCTACTCGGTAGCCGTAACCAACAACTACCAGCAGGCCGACACCGGCACCAAGATGATACATCTTGGCCGAAACACCCGAAGCACCATAATAAGCAAAGGTATTTCGGCAGGCAAGAGCCAGAACTCATATCGTGGTCTTGTGCGTGTAAGCAAGAATGCCGACAATGCCCGCAACTACAGCCAATGCGACTCACTGTTGCTTGGAAGCAAATGCGGTGCACACACATTCCCCTACATGGACATCCATAACGACAATGCCGTTATAGAGCACGAGGCTACAACATCAAAGATATCAGAAGACCAGCTCTTCTACTGCAACCAACGCGGCATAGGCACTGAAGAGGCCATAGGACTCATTGTCAACGGATATGCCAAGGAAGTGCTCAACAAGCTGCCGATGGAGTTTGCAATAGAAGCCCAGAAACTGCTGAGTGTCTCACTTGAAGGCTCGGTAGGATAATAACAAAGAAAATACAATGGAGAATCTAATAGAGATAAAGAACCTGCATGCCAGCATCGATGGCAAAGAGATATTAAAAGGAATAGACCTTACAGTAAAGCCGGGCGAGGTACACGCCATAATGGGTCCCAACGGCTCGGGCAAGAGTACCTTGAGCAACGTGCTTGTAGGACATCCTGCATATACCGTAACCGAGGGTGAAATCATATATAAAGGAGAGAACCTGCTTGCACTGAGCCCCGAAGAGCGCAGCCATGCAGGAATATTTCTCTCATTCCAATATCCGGTAGAAATTTCGGGAGTAAGCATGACCAATTTCATGCGTGCAGCCATAAACGCAAAGCGCGAAGCTCTTGGCCAGCCTGCCATGAGCGCAGCCGACTTCCTGAAGCTGATGCGTGACAAGCGTGCACTTGTAAACCTCGACAGCAAGCTCGCCAACCGTTCGGTAAACGAAGGTTTCAGCGGCGGTGAGAAAAAGCGCAACGAGATTTTCCAGATGGCTATGCTTGAGCCAACTCTCAGCATTCTCGACGAGACCGACTCGGGACTCGACATCGACGCACTGCGCATCGTAGCCGAAGGTGTAAACAAACTTAAACGCCCCGAGACCTCGACAATCGTAATAACACACTACCAGCGTCTGCTCGACTACATCAAACCCGACATTGTACATGTGCTGTACAACGGAAAGATTGTAAAGACAGCAGGCCCCGAATTGGCATTGGAGCTCGAGGAGCGTGGCTACGATTGGATAAAAAACCCACAATAAAGGAGCGATGAACAACGAGAAGGAGTATATATCAATATTTGAACAACACCGCAGCCTCATTGACGGCCCCTGCGCACCGTTGCTCAATACCCATCGCGATGCTGCATTCAAGAAGTTTGCAGCACAGGGGTTTCCCTCTACAAAAGACGAGGCCTACCGACGCACAGCCGTAGACAAACTGTTCGCCACCGACTATGGAATGAACATCAACCGCATAGCCGCACCGGTGAACCCGCACGATGTATTCACCTGCGACGTGCCTAACCTGAGCACACGTCAGGAGTTCATTGTCAACGACAGCTACTTCAAGAACGAGAGGAACAAGAACACCCTACCCGAAGGAGTGCTTATAGGCAGTCTTAACGAATATGCCACTACGCACAGCGAGCTGCTTGCCCCCTACTACAACACACTTGCCTGCGAGGGTGACAGCATAGCCCAGTTCAACACATCGTTTGCACAAGACGGTCTGCTGATATACATTCCCCGTAGAGTGGCGATTGAAGAGACTATACAGCTTGTAACACTGCTGCAAAGCAACATAGAGCTAATGAGCAACAGACGAATCCTTGTTGTTCTCGAAGAGGGAGCCAAAGCCAACCTGCTCATCTGCGACCACTCGTCGGGAAACAAACATTCGTTATCGACACAGGTAATAGAGATATTCATAAAAGAGAACGCATCGCTTAACCTGTTCGAACTGGAAGAGACCAACAGCAACAACAGCCGCATCTCGCAGCTGTATGTAAAGCAGCATGCCAACAGCACATTCAACAACTGCAACATAACACTCATAAACGGCCTCACACGCAACAGCACACAGGTGACACTTGCAGGCGAAGGAGCCGAGACAAACCTCACCGGACTTGCCATATGCGACAAGGAGCAGCACACCGACAACTACACTATTGTCGACCACAAGGTGGGACATTGCAAGAGTTCCGAGCTATACAAATACGTTCTTGATGAACATTCAACAGGAGTATTCACCGGCAAGATGCTCATCCGTCAGGACGCTCAACAGACCGTCTCGCAACAGACCAACCGTAACCTGTGTCTGACAAAATGCGCACACATGTATGCACAGCCGCAGCTCGAGATTTACGCCGACGACGTAAAGTGCAGCCACGGCTCAACAGTGGGACAGCTCGACGAAAATGCCCTTTTCTACATGCAGCAACGCGGTATACCCATTGACGAGGCACGCCATCTGCTGATGTATGCATTCGCCGGTGAAGTGATAGAGAACATCACAATAGACGCCCTGCGCGAACGCCTGCACATACTTGTAGAGAAACGTTTCCGCGGCGAATTGAACCGTTGCAAGGGATGTGCCCTTTGCAAGCAATGAATAGGGAGGGAATAGAATGGTTGACATACACAACATACGCGCACAATTCCCCATACTGGAACAACAGGTACACGGCAAGCCGCTGATATACCTCGACAACGCAGCCACGACCCAGAAGCCACGCTGCGTGATAGACTCTATCTCGGAGTGCTACACAACCATAAACGCCAATGTGCACCGTGGCATACACCACCTGTCACAAAAGGCGACCGAGCAGTTCGAAGAGGCACGCAACATTGTACGCCGTTTCATCAATGCGGCACATGGGCATGAGGTAATCTTTACCCGCGGAACGACAGAAAGCATAAATCTGGTTGCAACATCATTCGGCAACACATTCCTCAAAGCAGGCGACGAGGTTATAATATCCACTATGGAGCACCACAGCAACATAGTACCTTGGCAGATGCTTAGAGAGCGCATAGGAATAACATTAAAGGTTATTCCCTTGAGGGAAGATGCCACACTCGACATCGAAGCCTATAAGTCGATGTTTACTGAACGCACCAGACTTGTAAGCATCACACATGTATCGAACGTACTTGGAGCCACCAACCCAATCAAGGAGTGTATAGAAATAGCACACAGCCACGATGTACCCTTTCTTGTGGATGCAGCACAGAGCGTTCCGCACATAAAGATAGATGTTCAGGAATTGGATGCCGACTTTATGGCATTCAGCGGCCACAAGGTATATGCACCTACAGGCATAGGAGTATTATACGGCAAGGAGAAATGGTTGAACATGATGCAGCCCTATCATGGCGGAGGTGAGATGATACAGACAGTAAGATTCGAGCACACCACATACAACGAATTGCCATACAAGTTTGAAGCAGGCACACCCGACTATGTAGGCGCAATAGCACTTGGCAAAGCACTTGAGTTTGTTGCATCAATAGGCATTGATAACATAGCAATGCACGAGCATCAGCTGACACAGTATGCACTGCAGCGCTTGGGCGAGATTGAGGGCATGCGCATTATGGGACAGCCCGACAGTTCGGCCATATCCTTTTTGGTAGGCAACATACACCCGGCCGACATGGGTACACTGCTCGACCATCTGGGCATAGCCATACGTACAGGACACCACTGCGCACAACCGCTTATCGACCACTTAGGAATACCGGGCACAGTGCGTGCTTCGTTTGCAGTATACAACACCAAGGAAGAGATTGACATTCTTATAGATGGTATAAAGCGTGTGGCACGTATGTTTGCCTAAGCTGTAAGGAAAGGGGGAATAGCAATGCTTAAATTATACATGAACGAGGGAATAATCGAAGCAGGCTGCGACGAGGCCGGCCGAGGTTGTCTTGCCGGTGACGTATATGCAGCAGCAGTTATTCTGCCGCACGATTTCAGGAACGAGATGCTGAACGACAGCAAACAGCTCAACGAGTCGCAGCGCTATCGACTGCGCGAAGTGATAGAGCGCGAATCCCTCGCTTGGGCTTTAGGCATTGTGACAGCAAAAGAGATTGACCGCATAAACATTCTTCGTGCATCTATACTTGCAATGCACCGTGCTGTAGAACAGCTGAAGATAGTACCACAGCACCTGCTTATAGATGGAAACAAGTTCAATCCCTATCCCGGAATACCGCACACCATCGTTATAAAAGGTGATGCCACATACATGAGCATAGCAGCCGCATCCGTCCTTGCCAAGACCTACCGCGACGACTATATGATGCAACTTGCAAAAGAGTACCCACAATACGACTGGGAGAGCAACAAAGGCTACCCGACAGCAAAGCATCGCGCTGCGATAAAAGAGTTCGGTGTGACACCCCACCACAGGCTCAGCTACAATCTTTTGGGCAACGAACCCAAACAGCTGGAACTTAATTTTGACTTCGAAAATTAAAAAAAATGTTTTTTTATAAATAAATAAATAAATAAATAAATAACCTATTTTTGGAATAATCTCATAATCCGCTAAGAATAAGAAGTTTATGCGGAAAGTTCAAGAACGAGGTAATGAGTTGGCAACTGTTCTGATTTCTACATACTTGCGTGATTTGCATTGATGTACAACTCATCTTGGAACAAAGGTACAACTTTTTTATGAACGAGCAAAAGG
>JAEIGA010014025.1_pt1 | contig 12184 bp, 8 predicted proteins | sample 9270691 | NCBI WGS metagenome assembly JAEIGA01 (sample SAMN17057246, study PRJNA624740) | gut metagenome | biome: biome; isolation source: fecal sample | host: Bos grunniens | place: China: Xizang | collected 2019
GAAACCGTGCTACCCCTCTGGCCGCAGAGGGAGGGGCCCGCCGCGAAGCGGTGGGAGGGATTGTTTCTGTCACCTGTTGTCGGGAGCATATCACATAGTAAAAAGTTCATCCTTAAAATTAACCAGATAAACCTTTTCGGTCGCTCGGGTGATGGCAGTGTAGAGCCACTTGAGATCATCGACCGTCAGCTCCTCCTGCCAGAACGGATTGTCAATGAACACACATCTCCACTGACCACCCTGGGACTTGTGGCAGGTAATCGCATTGGCATATTTCAGCTGCAACGCATTGTAATACTTATCCTCCCGCACCGCCTCATACCTCTTCTTCTTGGTCGTCAGATGCGCATAATCCTCATTGACCCCCTGATACAGCATGTTAGACTGCTCATAAGTCAGCGACGCACTCTCCGACTCCAACGTGTCCAATATCACCTTCGCCACAATCTCCTGATCGTCATAATCCGGGAACGATATGCGCGCCTCAGCGAAATGGAGTCCGTACCTTTCCTCATATTTTGATATCTTCTGCAACTTGGCGATATCTCCATTGGCGATATAATCCATGCCTTCGATACCTTCCAGGAACTGATAACAGTTCTTCACGATCATAAGCTTATCGTCACGCACAAGGCGTTCCTCCTTATACTGCACGGTCGACCGAATGCCCATATTGTACTTGATCGCCCTCTTGTTAGAACGGCACAGGATCACAGTCTCATCCTCTCCATACGAGGCATATGCATCAGAAATCTTCTCAATAAGATCTCCTCCTCCTATCCTCTCCACATCATCAAACCCTTCCACCTCAAGGCCGAGATCGCATATGTCCATGACTCCCGGACCATACTCCATATCCGCGATAAGCTGCCTGATCAAAGTGGCATTGTGCAGAACCCCTGATTCCTGTTGCTGACGCACCACGGTGGACAATTCGGCAAACACGACACCTCCCATCATCGCCATATAGTCATGAAGAAGCGCGGGACTGGCATCCAATCCCACCGGAGGCAACTGAGCCGAATCTCCTATAAGTATCACCTTGCACTCAGCTCCGGCACGCACAAACGAAATCAGATCCTCCAGCAGATTGCCGGAACCGAAAGCGGCACTCGACTGCTGTTGTCCTGTATCTATGCCGATAAGTGAGACCTCATCCACGACGAAAAGCGTTTCCTTATCCTTGTTGGGAGCAAGCGAAAACTGACCGAATCCGTCTCCTCCGACAGACTTCTGGCGATATATGTGCTTATGGATAGTGTATGCAGGCTGGCCGGCATACGAAGACAGCACCTTTGCCGCGCGGCCAGTCGGAGCCAGAAGGACACACTTTGTCCCATACTCCTTGAGGGTCGCGATCACGGAAGAGACAGCGGTCGTCTTTCCTGTGCCGGCATAACCGTTGACAACCAGGATGTCGTCATCATCCGAACTGACAAAATCCGCAACCTTTCTCAGAAGAACATCCTGACATGATGTAGGCTCATGCTTCAGATGCGAAAGAAATCCATTATACAGAAAACCACTCCTCCCCATTTATCTTCCCTTTTTGAACATCATAGACAATACCACGAGCACAGGATAGATCTCCACTCGTCCGAGAAACATATCAAGCGTATATACGAACTTCGCCACTGATGCCTGAGCCGAATAATTGTCAAGACTGCCGAGATCTCCAAGACCGGGACCGACCGATCCGATCGACGCGATCACACCGGATACCGCATCAGTCGCACTCGTTCCACACATCATCACAATCAGGATAGACAGGAATGTAAGCAGTACATATGTCACTATGTACATCATCACAGCCTTCACGGAACTGTCTGACAGATGCTGTCCGCTGAGGCGTACATGACTTACTTCAGAAGGATGCAGACGATGGCGTATCTCATGGCCTATGGCCTTGAAAGCGATCAATATCCTGTCCACCTTGATACCTCCTGTGGTGGAACCCGAGCAGCCGCACTGGAAAGATACAAACATAAGAATGACTCCGGCCATCCACGGCCACATGGAGTTGTCGCATATCGCGAATCCTGCAGTCGACATATAGCTGACGACCGTAAAGGAGGCATCCATTGCCGCCTTTCCCACGCTGTCATACCCACCCTGGGTCAGCAGGGAAAGCATGATGATGACAGAGCATACCGCAATTGAACCGAAATAATATCTGACCACAGTGTTGTTCAACGGCTTGAAGGACCTTGTGACGAACACCGCATAGATAAGTCCGAAATGCATGGCACACACCGCCATCAGCACAAGGACTATCATGTTTATCAGATTCGAATCGAATGCACCTACGGACAGGTTCCTGGTACTGAAACCACCTGTTGCCGCGATGCTGAATGCATGGTTCAGGGCATCGAAGAAAGGCATGCCCGCCGCCCACAGCGACAGGAGCGAAACCACTGTAAAGCCGAGATACACACTGGTGATGATCATCACCACCTTTATGGACTTATATCTGTAGCCCTCCTTAGACAGGGAGGACATCTCCATGTTCGTAAGCTTATGTCTGAACGGACTGGCGCCGGGAAGCACAAGAAGCAGAAAGACCACGACTCCCAGACCTCCGATGTAATGGGTCGAGGATCTCCAGAAAAGGAGACTGTGCGGAAGGACCTCTATATCCTGCAGAATGGTCGAACCTGTCGTGGTGTATCCGGATACACTTTCAAACCACGCGTTAATAAGCGTGAACTCGCCTCCCCACATCACATATGGCAGCATTCCCATCACGAATGAAAGAAGCCATGAAAGCACTATGGTCAGGAAACCGTCCTTGAGGGACATCCGCCCCGGCTTGCGCACGAAGATAAACGGGAAGGCACCCACAAGAAGCGTGATCACAAAACTGATGAGAAGGGGTGTGAAGCCAGAATCCATCCCGTATATGACAGATACGATGATGGACAGGAACATGAACAGGGCACTGACCAGCAGCGCCATGCCCACATTATGGGATATGGCCTTGATGTTCATCCTACTCCTTCTCCCTCAGTGCCTTGATCCTGCGTTTCAACTCTATATTCTCTTCAATAAGGTCAGTCAGGCCTTCATTGACATTGGCAAGCTGGTCATCTCCGTCAAACTTGTGCACGAACAGTCGTCCTGTCGCCTTATACGCGTCGACGCCATCCGACATCCTGTAGATCGGGTTCACATAATTTGCCATGATGAAATACAGGAGAAGGAAGATCATCATGAGACCGGCGCAGACAGACACCACTCCCGGAATGATACTCCTGTAGAATCCGGCGTCAAAATCCGCCGAATTGTTCTGAAGCTCCTTATGGATAGCCTCATTGAGCACATTGATGTCATTGCGGAACTTGCTGTACCTTGGCTGAAGAGTTCCGAAGAACCATTCACCGGTATCCACGTTATCTGCAAGGAAGACCTCGTCAAAACGCATTGAGGTCTTCATGAAGGCATCGAAGGAAACTACAACGGTATCAACCATCTCCATTCCATTCAGTGACTTGACAGAAGCCTTCAGGGAGTCTGCCTGATCAGTAAAGTGGGCAAGGTCAAAATCCGGCATGAGGGATATGTCATTTGTCACGACTACGGCCAGCATCTGCTGATCGTACTCCTGCGTGATGTCGGACAGCCTCTGTGAAAGATTTATACTCTTTATGTTGGATGCGATGAGTTCCGATACATAATCGCTCATGCGGCGGTATTCCAGAATGGAAATGATGCCTGAAAGCAGCAGGACAGCCGCTATGGATCCTAGAGCACGGACAAGTCGAACCCTCATGGAAGGTCTTTTGTCCTGCTTGCGCCTGAATAATCTGAATGCCATATTAATGCATGTTTAAATCGTACAAATATAGCAATTATTAGTTAACTTTGCGAAAACACATCCACATATGAAAAGGTTGCTCTCACTTATAATCACAATAGCAGCAACGGCTGCGTGCAATATCCCGGGAAAGTGCACCATCGACCCGGAATCCACACTCTGGTATGACACCCCTGCCCTCGCATGGGAAGAGACGCTTCCTCTCGGAAACGGCCGCCTCGGCATGATGCCGAACGGCGGAGTGCGCAAAGAGAGCGTGATACTCAACGAAAGCTCATTATGGAGCGGATCGGAGGCGGACTATGCCAACCCGGACGCGGCGGCAAGCCTGCAGGAAATCAGGGCACTGCTGCTTGAAGGCAGGAATGCAGAGGCTCAGGATGTGATGTATGAGAGATTTGTACCCCGCAAGCCCACAGACGGCGGAACGTATGGAAGTTATGAGGTCCTTGGACAGATCTGCATGGAATACACCTACGGGGCTGACAGCAAGGACACTCTTTACACCAGAGGTCTTGACCTGCAGACCGCTACAGCATGGACGGAATTCACATTGGACGGCATCAGATACAGCAGGAAGTACTACACTTCACGTCCGGCAGATGTCGCTGTCATTGAACTTGAGGCAGACATGAAAGGCCAGGTCAGCTTCAGGATGTTCCTGGACAGGGCAGGCAGATGCAGCCTTGAGAGCGATGGCGAGATGATAAGGATGTACGGCAGCCTCGACAGCGGAGCGGAGGGGGTGCCGGGAATGAGATACTCTTCATATGCCAAGGTCATGACCAAAGGTGGAGAAAAGGTCATTGGAACGGACTCCACAGGAACCCCATACATAGATGTGACCGCAGCGGACAAGGCATGGGTCATCGTGAGTACGGCGACGGACTACTTCGAAAAGGACGGATATGACAGCGTTGCACGCGCTAAGATAGAAGCTGTCACACACCCTGAGCGTCTGCACAAGGATGCGGTCCGAGCCCATAGGGACCTATATGACAGAGCGGCTATCAGCATGGCATCAGCCTCAGGCACAGAGACATTGCCTACCGACAGGAGACTCAAGGCATACGCAGAAGGAGCCCAGGACAATGCATTGGCGTCACTTTACTATCATTACGGAAGGTACCTGATGATTTCCAGCACAAGGGAAGGCAGTCTTCCTCCTAATCTGCAGGGATTGTGGGCAAATACATTCCAGACCCCGTGGAACGGAGACTACCACACCAACATCAATGTCCAGATGAACCACTGGATCGTCGAGCAGAGCAACCTCTCGGAACTCCATCTGCCTCTTGCAGAACTCACCCTCGGACTTGTCAGAAACGGAGAAAAGACAGCCAAAAACTTCTACGGAGCGGATGCGGAAGGCTGGGTGCAGCACATGATGACCAACGTGTGGAACTATACGGATCCGGGAGAACATCCGTCATGGGGCGCGACAAACACAGGAGGCGCATGGCTGTGCGCACACCTCTGGGAGCACTATCTGTATACCGGAGACAAGGAGTTCCTCAAAAGGATATACCCCGCACTGGAAGGAGCGTCAAGATTCTTCCTCACAACCATGATCGAGGAACCGGAGAACGGATATCTGGTCACAGCCCCGACATCATCACCTGAAAACGGATTCATCATCGACGGACGTGTGGTCAACATCTGCATGGGTCCGACAATGGATAACCAGATCATAAGGGAACTGTTCACCAACACCCTAGAAGCCGCGGAAATCCTTGGAACAGAAGGCATCAGCGATGAGATATCTGAAGCCTTGAAGAAACTTGTGCCGCACAGGATCAGCCCGGACGGATACCTGATGGAGTGGATGGAAGACTACACCGAAGCCGACATCCACCACAGGCATGTATCACACCTCTACGGACTACATCCAAGCAACCAGATATCGCCGACCCGCACACCGGAACTTGCAGAAGCATGCCGGGTGACACTGAACCGCAGAGGAGACGAAGCGACAGGATGGAGCCGTGCGTGGAAGCAGAATTTCTGGGCGCGACTGGGAGACGGAAACAGGGCGCTGAAACTGTTCAGGAGCCTGCTTGAGCCAAGCCCTGCCGGACGGCACGCCATCAGCGGCACATATCCGAACCTGTTCTGTTCACATCCGCCGTTCCAGATCGACGGCAACTTCGGAGGAGCCGCCGGCATAGGCGAAATGCTCCTGCAGAGTCACGAAGGCTTCATCAACATCCTTCCCGCACTCCCTGACGAGTGGAGCGACGGATCGCTGAGAGGCTTCAAGGTGCGCGGAGGCGCAGTTGTTGACCTCGACTGGGAAGACGGCCACCCTGCAGAAATGACCATAAGCGGAGGCTGGGCCGACACCTTGACAGTGAAGATACCGGAAGGCACATGCGTGACTGTCAACGGCAGACGCACTGAAACACGCGACGGATTCATTGAACTTCCGTCACGACGCAGACCATGGAATCTGAAGTTTGATTAAAGTGTAAAAAGTTGGGATGGATATCGCCTTGGGAGGCATCGCAGTGACACGCTTCCCTTAGGCGCTCCTATTTCCTTGAGAGCCTCGGCTGCACACTCATATGCCAGATCGTGCGTGTTGTTGTTCTCGCTGAGATGGCACAGGAAGATGTTCCTGAGTCCGGGATGCCAGAACCTCTTTATGGCACTTGCACACTCGTCATTGCTGAGATGGCCGCAGCCCTGGACTATCCTCATCTTCAGCTCGTAGGTATATGGGCCACGCATGAGCATATCCATGTCGTAGTTTGATTCCACCACCACAGTATCTGCCTGACGAGCGAACTCGACAGCCTCATCAGTCATACGACCTATATCAGTCATTATCACAAACTTATGTCCATCAGCCTCGATGGCATAACCGACTGTCTGAGTCGCGTCATGAGGCACCACGAAATAGCGCACCTTCATTCCTGCGACATCATTCCATGCACCCTCTTCAAGCACGCGGCGATAGCCCCCTATGATGGAAGCGGTAAAGGTATGACGCGCCAAAGCATCATGAATGGCCTTGGCTGTATATACCGGCTTCTTGAAGCGCTTGCAGAAAGGTCCCAGATGACGGATGTGGTCCAGATGGTCGTGGGTCACAAGCACAGCAGAGAAGGAGTCCAGAGATAGATTATACTCCTGAAAGATCTTCCTCAACCTCACCGTACCCACTCCCGCATCGATCAGGAGTCCTCCATTTTCAGAGGCGAGATAATAGCAGTTGCCGCAGCTTCCGCTTGATAGACTCATGAACTTCACCATCAGCACTCCTCCCCCTTCAGTGCACCATACACAAGTTCAGCGAGATCTGTGCCCGGCTCATAATACACAGCCGGAAGCCCTGCCTCGATCGAACTGTCGACATTCTTCTGTGAATCGTCGATGAACAGCATCTGCTCCGAAGGGATGCCGATCTCGCGCATTACAGCCTGATAGAACGACTTGGACGGCTTGAGGGCCTTCATCTCGAACGAGAAGAAGCACTTGATGAAAATGTCCTTGAGCGGAATGCCCGCATCATCAAACATCCTGCTCGAGAAAGGAAGGCATATAGGGTTGTTGTTACTCAGCATATAAAGGTCATATCTGCCTGCCAGATCCTTCAGAAGCTGGACCTTTGCCGGGTCTATGCCAACCAGGATGTGCGACATGGCATTGTCCACATCCTCCTCTACGGCTCCCGGATTCGAGCCTGCAAGAACTATCCTGCGAAACTCCTCTGCCGAAAGCTTTCCTTCCTCAAGATCTCCGTATATTCCCTTCTGATGACATGCATCTATGATGTTGTCTATATCATGATAGCCGATGGTCTCCTTGAAGACCCTCTTGCAATCTTCTATGTCGAGGTCCACAAGGACACCGCCCATATCAAATATCAATGCCTTAATCATTGTTCTCCTCACAGTATTTCTTTATGACACCGTACGCATCCGCCACGCCGAGTTCTCCGGCGCGCGAAAGGTCGATGCATCCTTTTTCCTTATCCTTCAAATATATAAGCACCAGGCCTCTGTTGAAATATGCATCACCCATATACGGGTACAGCTCGATGGCCTTGGTATAGTTCTCTATTGACGCCAGATGCTCGGCTGACAGGCAGTACAGGTTTCCGAGGTTGAAATACACATAAGGAATATCAGGCATGATCTGCGCCGCAGCCTTCATATCCTCAATCGCATCACTGTAGTCATATTGCCTTGTCACCTGGTCCTTCACCCTCGCCCTTGCCGTTCCTGTATCGTCCATCGAAAGCACCTGGACATTGTTCTCTATCGTAGACAGGAACTCGATCATCTCGGCACGGAGCGCGCCCCTGTTCATATGGTAGAACGAAGAGTAGAGCGCATCCACACCCTGAGCCTGCTCCTGAGCCGTCTCGATTGACTTCGTATAATATGACAAGGCCGAATTGAAATGCTTCTGGTCATTCTCATACAATGCACGTACAAAAAGCTGCTCAGCCTCCTGGCCCTCCCATGCATAAGCCTCAACCTGAGCGATCTGCTTTGGGGTAAGCACGACAAGTTCGTTCTGCACCTTCACTCCCACAGGAAGCATGGTCCCGAACCTGGTCAGAAGAGGATTCTCATAGCCTCTCGAAAGCGCATAGTTCATCACGTCCTTCTCACCCGAAAGGACAAACTTGTAAAGAGGACGGAGCTTCACATCGATGTCCCTGTTCTGCAGGAGTTCGTCATTGAAGTCCTTCTTTGCAAACTCTGCATCAAGCGAGAGCAGCGAGCTGTATTTCTTAGTCGTGTCGGCGAAGGATCCGGCATCGGTCATATTCCTTTCCCTGTATTCCTTCACCTTCTGCTGAGCGATGTCATAGTCCTTCTTGGATGACTTGAAGTCGCCCAGAAGGTTCTTGACATATGACCTGTTCATATAGGCCTTTGCAAAGTCCGGATACAGTTCGATGGCTCTGTCATAATCCTCCAGTGCATTCTTATACTGACCCATCTCGATGAAGATGGAAGCACGGTTGAAATATGCAAGGACATTCTCAGGATTGATGTTGAGCACTCGGTCCATATCGTTCAATGCATCTTCATATGCACCCAGCTGAGCATTGATCAGACCTCTGTTATAAAGGGTCAGGGCATTGCCCGGCTCATCCTCAAGCACCTTGTTCAGATCCGCCATCGCCTCCTTATAACTGCCTTGCTCATAATACATTATGGCCCTGTTGAAATAAGCGAAGGTGTTGGTCGTATCAAGGCTTATGGCCTGATCCATGTCTGCTATCGCATTGACATAATCATGTCTGGAAGCATACAGACGACCTCTGCGGACATAGCCTTCCGGATCGAAGCGGTCCAGCTTGATGGCCTTGTTGTAATCCGTCACGGCCTTGAGGGTATCTCCGAGGAAAAGGTAGCTTGCGCCTCTGTTCAGATATGCGGAAGGATCCTTCGGCTCCTTCCTTATATATTTGTCGAAATCCGCTACTGCCTTCTCGAACTGCTGCGAGAGGAAATATGTCACTCCTCGACTGAAATAAAGTCCTATATATCCCGGACGCAGGTCGATAGCCTTCTGGAGGTCCGCCAAAGCAGCGTCATAATTTCCGAAACGGCTTTCCGTGATGCCTCTGTAATGATAACCGGAAGTGAATACGGGATTGATGCGGACGGATCTGTCGAAATCCTTCTTTGCTCCTCTGAGGTCTCCCAGATTGTACTTTGCGATGCCTCGGAAGAAGAAAGTATAATAGTCCGCCGTATCCAGCTGTGCGAGCACATTGAAATTATCTATAGCCTGCGCATATTTGCCGTCGGCAAGCGCATTGCGGCCACGCATATAGAACACATCCTTGTCATATTGGGCAAATGCATCAAGCGCTCCCGCCGCAAAGAACAGGAGCATCACCGCCAGACATTTCAGAATCCTATGCATATCAATTTTTTTTGCTAATTTCGCGGCCGGATTGCCAAGGCAACCCATACGCCAAACTACAAATATAGTTATTTATTACGCTCATGCAGACAAAAAGGTCCAAAATTTACATGAAAGGCGCCATATACATGGTGGCCGCATTGTTCATGGCCATATGCGGACCTGAATCTTCAGCCCAGAACATTGCGGCACGAGAGCACCAGAGCGCAAGAAGGCTTGTCACCAGAGCAGTCCTCCGGGAGCGCCTCGAGTTCCTGTGCGACAGCCTCTGCGAAGGCAGAGGATGCGGACAGCACGGAGGTGGCGTGGCGGCACTATGGCTGCAGAGAGAGTTTGAAAGGATGGGGCTTCTGAAGATAGGTGACAGTTATGGACATGCCGCAGCGCTCGGCAACGGAAAGCACGGAAGAAACGTGGTCGGAATGCTCCCCGGCTCCAAGGCAACGTTCAGGGACAGCTATGTGATTGTAGGCGCACATTATGACCACATCGGCACATTGGACGGCAGGATGTACCCTGGCGCCGATGCCAACGCATCAGGCACCACCGCCCTCCTGAGCCTTATCGAGATGCTTTCAGAATACAAGGACAGCGGCAGGACCCACGACAGTAACGTCATCTTCATCGCATTCGACGGAAAGGAAAACGACATGGCCGGATCAAAGGCCATATGGAAGATGATAGAGAACGGACAACTCATTGATCCTCAATCAGGTGAACCGATCACCAAAGACAAGGTGGCACTCATGGTCAACATAGACCAGATCGGCTGCACAATGTCCCCTCTCGCATCAGGCAGAAAGGACTATATGATCATGCTCGGCAACCACACTCTGAAGCCTGCTGCGCAGAAGACGATCGACTTCTGCAACAGCACATATGCCATCGACATGGACATAGACCTGACATACTACGGAAGCAGGAACTTCACAAAGATGTTCTACCGTCTTTCAGACCAGAGAGTGTTCGTCGACAACGGCATTCCTGCCGTACTCTTCACCTCCGGCATCACAATGAACACCAACAAGACCAGGGACACGGCAGAGACCATCGACCTTGAAATCCTGCGCAAAAGGATACTTCTCATGTACCATTGGCTGGAGAAGATGCTGTAAAGCATCAAATATTTTAGTGTATACACGCAAATTTTGCTATATTTGTATGTTATACGCTTATATCATGAAGGATTTCTTTAAACTGCTCAAAAGATACGCATCGCCATACACAGGATACATGGCATGGTCCATCATTCTGAACATCCTGTCGGCAGTATTCAACATATTCTCATTCACACTCATCATCCCTATCCTCCAGATCCTGTTCGGTCTGGATACGACAGTTTACGAATTCATACCATGGGACAGCGGCGCGCCACTTAAGGACATGGTAATGAACAACATGTACTACTATGTCACGCTGGCCATCAGCACATGGGGCGCATCCAGGACCCTCCTGCTGCTCGGTCTGTTCATGATGGTGATGACAGCACTGAAGACATCATGCTACTTCGGTTCCTCTGCAATCATGGTTCCGATCAGGACCGGCATCGTCAGGGACATCAGGACACAGGTGTACAACAAGCTCCTCAGCCTGCCGATGGGATTCTTCTCACAGCAGAAGAAAGGTGACATCATCGCAAGGATGAGCGGTGACGTGAACGAGATAGAGAACTCGATCACCAGTTCTCTTGACATGCTGATCAAGAATCCTATCCTCATATTCTTCTACTTCGCCACTCTGATCGTAACCAGCTGGCAGCTGACACTCTTCACCATAGCGGTGGTTCCTGTCATGGCATGGGGAATGAGCGCAATCGGCAAGAAGCTCAAGAGAAAGTCACTTGAGGCACAGGAGAAGTGGAGCGAGACCATGTCTCAGCTTGACGAGACCCTCGGAGGTCTGCGCGTCATCAAGGCCTTCATCGCGGAGGATAAGATGAAGAAGAGATTTGCCGACACGGCAAACGAATTCAAGAGCGCCTCAAGCAAGGTGGCCACAAGACAGGCATCAGCACATCCTGTCAGCGAGTTCCTCGGAACATGTATGATCATGATCGTGCTTTGGTTCGGAGGCACACTCATCCTCAGCGATGCCTCGCCTATCGACGCTCCGACATTCATATTCTACATGGTCATTCTTTACAGCGTGCTCAACCCTCTGAAGGACTTCTCCAAGGCAGGATACAACATCCCTAAGGGACTTGCATCCATGGAGCGAATCGACAAGATCATGGACGCAGAGAACAATATCAAGGAGCCCGCAATCCCAGCCGAACTGGACGGATTCAACGAAGAGATCCGGTTCAAGGGAGTATGCTTCAGCTATGAAGAAGGCCGTGAAGTCCTTGCCGACATCGACCTGACCATCCCTAAGGGCAAGATGGTGGCACTCGTCGGACAGTCCGGATCCGGAAAGTCCACATTGGTCGATCTGATCCCTCGTTATCATGATGTGACCGCGGGCAACATATCCATCGAC
>JAEIGA010014026.1_pt1 | contig 12184 bp, 24 predicted proteins | sample 9270691 | NCBI WGS metagenome assembly JAEIGA01 (sample SAMN17057246, study PRJNA624740) | gut metagenome | biome: biome; isolation source: fecal sample | host: Bos grunniens | place: China: Xizang | collected 2019
CGCAGAGGTCATCCGAAGCGAGGCAACGGTATAAGCTGGTCGTCGACCTTGCCTGTAGAGGGTATTCCGACGCTCAAATAGCAAGGGAGACGGGGTACAAGGTCATCACGATCAAGAATCTGATTTATCAGTTGAGACGTGAGGGGGTGGAGATTCCACCACGCAAGAAAGGGAGAAAAGCAAAATGATGACGGTAATTGAGATTATATTCTGCCTGCTGTTCGTGCTGTGCGGCTGTTCGATTGACAGCATCTGCGACAGCGGCAGTAGTGTGTGGCTGTTGGTGGCATTTTTCACACTGGTGCTAGTGGCGGCAGTCTTGGGACACGAAGAAGACTGAACAGTGCCCCACAGGGAACCGCCATTCCCACAGGGGCACAAACAAATAATAAAGACAAGGAGATTATACCATGAAAACAGAAAGAGAGAAATTACTTGACCAGAGACTCGACAAGATTGTTGAGAAGACCGATGTCAATCAGAGGGTATACGCCATGCGTACGGCAATGAGCGAACTTTCCAAATCCAATCTGACGCCCGACACATATCGCTATTTCCTTCGTGTATTTTCCGATGAACTCGGCAACATCGCCATGATGCTGTCTGACATTTGGTGGATTGCGTCGCAGAGAGAGCCTGAAGCGGAAGAGGGTGAACCCGATGCGTGATTACGATAAATATCTGCCCATCTGCGACTTTTGCGGTGAAAAGATAACCGATGAAACCTATTACGTGGTCGGCGGTCAGATTGCTTGCCATGAGTGCTGTGAAGAACGGTATGTAGACACCTACGTCACCGAACAGATGGAGACAGAGGGCATGGATGACAATGATGAGTTTGACGATTTGCCGTTTTGCTGAAAGGAGAGAAATATGGCGATACCTGTATTGGTTATGGGAAGGAGTGGATCCGGCAAGACTTATTCACTCAAAAACTTCAAGCCGGATGAAGTCGGTATTGTCTCTGTTGAAAAGGGACGTCTGCCGTTTAAGTCAGATTTGAAGGTCGTAAGAATTCCGGCATATGAAAAAAGCGAGAACGTCACAAGCATGGCGCAGGCGAATACCGCCAAATATGCGTGGCTGATGGGCGTGATCCAGAGATCGAAGGCCAGAGCCGTTGTAATTGATGACAGTCAGTATCTGATGGCTAACGAGTTATTTGATCGAGCCAATGAGAAGGGCTATGACAAATTCACGAACATGGCTGCAAACTTCCGGAATCTGATTCACTTCATCAACGAACTTCCGGAAGATGACAAAATCGTGTACTTCCTGCATCACACTGAGACTGATGCTGATGGGCGTGAAAAAGTGAAGACGATCGGCAAGATGCTGGATGAAAAGCTGTGTGTTGAAGGGTGCTTTGATATTGTCATCTATTGCGCCGACCACAAATTCTACACTCAGAGCAACGGACAGAGCACAGCAAAGAGCCCGGAAGACATGTTTGAGTTGGAGATCCCGAATGACTTGAAGGCGGTTGATGTGGCAATTAGAGAGTATTACGGATTGGAGGGTAAATGATGACAAGGAGCAGAAACAGGAAAGGAAGACGTAGCAGGTATGTATATGATGCTCCCAAACAGGAGCCGCAAATGGGCGAAGGAACGTTGACGCTTGACCAGATCAAGCAGTTAGCCACAGAGACAACAAAGTCGCTTCGTGGTCGCAGATGTGGAATAGATTGCTCATTTGTTTCCGCATATCCTGCATCTGAAAAGCATAGAACACCGCAATTATATTTTTCGTTTCATGGTGATGACGCGGCTTATTTTGACGCTGATGATTCTTATACGCTTTATTTTGTCGAGGCATTTGACAGGCTGTATTTCAGCAAAGGAGCAGGTTGCACTGTTAAAGAATATGCAAACGGTAAGGGCTTACGAATATCGGATTTTACGGTTGGAAATATTCTTTTTAACAGGATCGCAGGGTATCCGAACCATCGGTATTTCTTCACAATCTGCATGGATACCGAGTGCAAATTACCATATATCAAATTACCCAAAAAGGAGGATTAATAATGCAGAAACCTAACAACTACGACAACGTATCCACTGGAGATTTTACACCCGTCACGCCTGGCGGTCATCACCTTATCATCAAGAAGGTCGAGGAGTCCAAGAGCAAGACAGGCAAGGATATGATCATTGTTGCTTTCGACATGGCGGCAGGAGACAGCCAGCCCAATTATATCTCGAAACTGTTTGCAGATGACATCCGTCCGGATAAGAAGTGGCCCCGCGTTGGTCGGCAGTATATCGTCGTCACCGACAACGACGGCAACACGTCAAGATCCTTTAAGACATTCATCACTTGTGTCGAGAAGTCCAACAATGGATTCGTCACCCAGTGGGGAGACGCATTTGCGGCACAGTTCAAAGGCAAGCGGATCGGCGGTGTATTCGGCAAGGTAGAGAACGAATACAACGGCAAGGTCACACAGAGATGTGAATTGAGATGGTTCTGCGCTGATGACAAAGCTGACAATGCAGCAGTCCCGTCTCCTAAGTTGCTCCCGAACAATAACCGCACTGTTGGTGCTCCTTCGTCAAGTGAATCATACGATGGCTTCCTGTCGATCCCTGACGGAATGGATGAAGAAATCCCGTTCTAATGACGATTCAGATTGATTCCAGAGAGCACAAATGGGAACTGGCGCGGATACAACGCCAGCTGACATCTTTGGGATGCAAAACGATTGTCTCAAAACTCTATGTCGGCGATTACCAGTCTTTGGACAATCCGAGGCTGGTAATTGACCGTAAGAAGGATCTGCAAGAGATTTGCGGAAATGTCACTCAGCAACACGAACGTTTTCAGCGGGAGTTGGTCAGGGCACAGGAAGCAGGAATTAGACTCATCATCTTGATTGAGCATGGCAATGACATCCAATCGTTGGAAGACGTTTATTTTTGGGACAATCCGAGACTGTTGCAATCACCCAAAGCCATAACCGGCAAGAGCCTGTACAGGTCGCTGTGCACGATCCGCGACAGATACAACGTCAGATTCGAGTTCTGCACTAAGCACGACACAGGAAGAAAAATCATGGAGTTGCTGAATGGCTAAGAAGAAAAAGAACAGCGGATGGATTAAGCTCTATCGTCAGGTTCAGCGCAATCCAATATGGCAAAGCAGTGAGCCGTTCAGTCGGCGCGATGCGTGGATTGACCTCTTACTGCTTACCAATCATGAGGAGCGCGTGATTATCGTCAACGGCAAAAAGAAAATCATCGGAGAAGGTCAGCATTGGACAAGCTACCGACTTCTGGCTGACAGATGGCACTGGAGCTATGAAAAGGTGCGACGCTACTTTGCACTACTCAATGACCTAGACATGGCACGCATAACCGTGACACCTAGCGGGTCACTTGTAACCATAGTAAATTACAGCTTTTTTCAAGATGGGCGAGTCACTAAGTGTGACACCAACGATAGAACCGACGATAGAACGGACGATAGAACAGACGTTAGACAAACAAGAACTATACAAGAATTAAATACAAGAATGAATAAGAATAAGGCGGCACCGCCGCTTTTGAATTCTAGGGGTGATGAGTTTGAAGAATGATTTGATAAATGAGACTGAGCTGCGAAAAGCACTGAGTGTCGTACAGGGTGACGCACTGTTTGAAATCAGAGCATTGCGGAAAAATCCCAAAAGGACATTGAGCGGATACTTTCGCGATATCGACACGGCAGTCAGTGAGTTGATGAGCAAGAATATCGATTTACGCGGTTTCAACGTGTACATGTCTTTGAACGAGATTCTTCCGGAGTGTTATGACAGGTCGCAGAAAGACCACATAACGATACCAGAGGTCACGACAAATGATGATGTCATCATCGGATACAATTGGTTATTCATCGACCTTGACCCAGTAAGGCCCGCTGACTTGTCATCGACTAATGAGCAAATCAACAAGGCAAAAGTCAAGGCGCGCAAGATTTTGGCGTATCTCAAAGGCATGGGATTCGAAGATCCTGTTGTGGCGATGTCTGGCAACGGCATACATCTTTTGTACCGCATCGCACTTGCCAATAATGCTGACAACGAAGACCTGATACAGAGATGCCTGCAAGCACTCTCGCTGATGTTCTCTGATGATGCTGTCAAAGTCGATACTGCAAATTTCAATCCCGCACGCATCTGTAAGCTATACGGGACGCTTGCGCAGAAGGGATCCGGAACGGAAGAGCGACCGCATCGAATGTCATACATCATTAAGGCACCAGCGACCATCAACAAGACACCAAAAGCGTATATTGAGAAACTGGCGGCAGAGTTGCCACAGACAGAAAAGCCGCAAGCCTACAACAATTATGCACCGTCCAAATTCGACATCAAGGAATGGATGCAGAAGTACTGCATCGCATACACAGAGAAAGAGGATGGCAATTATACGAAGTACATTCTTGATCACTGTCCGTTCAATCATGAGCATAAAGCGCCTGATTCGATGATTACAGCTGGTGCGTCCGGAGCGATCGGGTTTAAGTGTCTGCATAATTCCTGTCAAAGTAAGACATGGAAAGACGTGCGAATGATGTACGAACCGCACGCTTATGACTACAAGGAAGATGATGAGCGGATTGATGCCGGTTGGAATGAGCATAAGAAGCATAATCGCGACATCAAGATTGACTACACTGAGCCAGAGATCGAAACGGAAGACGAACCGTATTTCCTGACAGCTATGGATATCTTAAAACGTCCAAAGGACAGTGATGAGTATATCCGAAGCGGCATTGAAGGAATCGATAACCGTTTAGGCGGTCTGAAAAAGAAGTATGTCACGCTTATGACCGGTTTGCGCGGTGGATCTAAGAGCACACTGCTGACAACCATTGCACTGACTGCCGTGCAGGACGGCAACAACGTCCTTTGCTATTCCGGAGAATTGAGCGGCGAAGACTTCATGAAGTGGATGAATCTGCAAGCAGCAGGGAAGAATCATGTTCATGAATCAAAGATGAAAAGCGGCTTCTTTTATCCAAATGACGGCATAGAAAAAAAGATTGCCCAATGGCTGGGTGAACGCTTTTGGCTGTGGAACAACTTTCACGGCAACAACTTTAATAAAATCTATCGCCTGTTGGTCAGCAAGATACAGGAACAAAAGACCGACCTCGTTATACTTGATAACCTCATGGCAATGGATATTCACGACCTGAATGAGCGTGATAAGTATGCGGCGCAAGGTGAATTTGTCGAACTGCTCATGCAACTGGCAAAGAAAACGAACACGCATATTATATTCGTTGCTCATCCGCGTAAGGCATACGGATTGCTCCGGCTGGACGATGTCGCCGGCACTGGCAACCTGACGAACCGCATCGACAATGCTTTTATCGTCCACCGCAACAATCAGGACTTCCAGAGGCTGTCCAAAGAAATGTTCAAGTGGAAAGAAGACCATGATGCTTATCGCGGGACTAATGTGATTGAGATCGCGAAAGACCGCCATAACGGTCATATGGATGTGTTCATCCCGCTATGGTATGAGAAAGAGACTAAGCGGTTAAAGAACGCACCAGCAGAAATGATTCGATATGGATGGGACGATTCTGACGGATTCGGTCATGTCGATGATGATGAAATCCCATTTGTGTAAGTGAGGACAGCATGAGCAAACGTTACATCGTCATCTCCCGCCAGACACCGCGCGGACCGGAATACCGCATTTATGATCAGGTGATGGAATGCACCCTCGAAGGCGGTTTCGACACCCGGCGGTGGGCGGAGAGTATTGCGGAATTGATGGAGGATAAATGGAGGAAAGAGCGTACTCTGATTTCATCAAAAGCAAAGAGATTGAATCGATCAATGAAGGAATAGAATTTGATGAATCAGAATTGAATAAAAATCTTATGCCATTTCAACGAGACATAGTTGCATGGGCGCTTCGCAAAGGCCGAGCAGCTATCTTCTCGGATTGCGGAACTGGCAAAACAATCATGCAGATTTCCTTTGCTGATTTGATTTGCAGGCACACGGGAGGCAGGGCGCTTATATTGTGCCCGCTGTCGGTGGCAGAACAGACAAAAAAGGAAAGCATGAAATTTGGAATTGAATCACGGATATGCAGACAGCAGGCGGATGTCGGCAACGGTATCAACATTGCGAACTATGAGATATTGAGCCATTTCGATGCGTCAGCATTTAACTGCATTGTTCTAGATGAAAGCAGTATCTTGAAGTCGTTCACATCCTCAACCAGAAATGAACTAATTGATACATTCGCAAGGACACCGTATAGACTGTGCTGTTCTGCGACACCTGCACCGAATGACTTTTCGGAATTAGGCAATACGGTCGAGTTTTTGGGCATCATGAGCCGTTCTGAGATGCTTGCGACATATTTCATCCATGATGGTTCAGACACCTCTAAATGGCGATTAAAAGGCTACGGAGTGACAAAGTTCTGGGAGTTCGTTGCGCATTGGGCAGTATGTGTTCGGAATCCGTCCGATCTGGGATATTCAAACGATGATTTCAAACTGCCACAGCTCAACCTCATCGAGCATATTGTGGCAAGCCCGCCGACAGAGGGATATTTGGTTGCTATGAGAGCGGAAACGCTCTCGGAGAGACGGCAAGCAAGAAAAGAATCGATGAATAAGCGGGTAGAAAAGGCGCGGGAACTTGTAACAAAAAACAGTGATCAGTGGATTGTATGGTGTGATTACAACATAGAATCGAGTGCGCTGCATAACGCAATCGCAAATAGCACTGAGGTCGTTGGGAGCGATGCGCCCACATACAAAGCAGAATCGGCAATCCAATTCTCAGAGGGTGGCATCAGGGTGATTGTGAGCAAGCCGTCTATCTACGGATTCGGCATGAACTTCCAGAACTGCCACAACATGATATTTTGCGGAATCTCTGATAGCTATGAACAGTTCTATCAGGCTGTAAGGCGCTGTTGGAGATATGGACAGGATAAGCCCGTGAATGTTCACATTATCATTTCAGAAGCAGAAATGAATGTTTTAGATAATATCAAGCGCAAGCAGGCGGACATGGACACGATGCAGAATAACATGGTCTCACTCATGCGTGATGTGACCATGAGTGAGATTAAGAAAACGACAAGGATAACAACCGACTATAAGCCGAAAAAGAAAATGGAGATACCAGCATGGATTGCTTAAACAAATATATCACGGATGATTTTGCAATTTATAACGCAGACACTTGCGAACTTATAAAGAGTTTTCCAGACGATTCGATGCACTTCGAAATCTACTCTCCACCGTTCTCGTCGTTGTACACCTACTCCAATAGCGATCGGGATCTGGGCAACAGCAAGACAGATGAGCAGTTCTTTGAGCACTTCCATTTCATCACAAAAGAACTGTATCGGATTTTGAAGCCCGGGCGCATGATGGCAGTGCATTGCATGAATTTGCCGACGTCCAAAGAAAAGGACGGAGTAATCGGAATCAAAGATTTTAGAGGCGACCTTATTAGAGAGTTCCAGAACGTCGGATTCATCTATCACGCAGAGGTGTGCATCTGGAAGAATCCAGTAACGGCAATGCAGAGAACAAAGGCACTCGGACTGCTCCACAAGCAGATTAAAAAAGATAGCTGCATGAGCAGAATGGGAATACCAGATTATGTCGTGATCATGAGGAAACCCGGCACTAATCCCGAACCTGTAACGCATACAAATGCGACATATCCCGTCAGTCATTGGCAAGAAGTCGCATCGCCCATTTGGGAATATGATTATTCACCTGTATGGTGGGATATTAACCAGTCAGACACGCTCAATGTCAGAATGGCGAGAGATGGACGGGATGAGCGCCATATTTGCCCGTTACAGCTTCCAGTTATTGAACGGCTCGTAGAACTGTACACGAACAAAGGCGACATTGTATTCACACCGTTCATGGGGATTGGCTCTGAAGTTTACCAGTCCGTGAAGATGGGGCGCAGAGGTGTCGGGATCGAACTCAAAGAGATTTACTTTAACTGCGCCGTGAAGAATATGGAAATGCTCGAAGCAGAGAACAGCCAGACAAACATATTTGATTTTATAGGTGAATTGACATGACAAGGGAAGAACATGCACAGATTTTTGCCGACCGTCTGAACATGCTGAAGAATGACCACGACCTGACCTATCGTGACATCGAGCGGCAGACGGGTATCAGGCACAATCAGGTCTCAGAATGGACAAAGGGCAAGTCGGTAGCGAACGGATGGGGAATATTCAGATTGAGTGAGTTCTTCGGCGTGAGTGCTGACTGGCTGTTGGGTCTAAGTAATGACATGGGGAGGACATCGGCATGAAACAAGAAATAGACGTCTATGACGAAATCCTTGCATCTAACAATAAACTGATTGAGATTAATGCGGGACTCATCGAAGTCAACAAGGGTTGGCAAGAACTGGCAACAAATCTTCTTGCGTTGCTCATGGACGCACAGCAAAAGGCAGGTGACAAGCATGAAACACACATGCAGTAACTGCACCCACTCCCGCCCTACCTACAAAGGGCGGTATTGTGTGGAAGGGAAGAAGCGGAAAATGGTACGACTTGCAGACAGCTGTGAGAAATGGAGGGCAAAGCAGAAATGATAATTTTCATGAAAGTGACCCGCGATGAATACGAACTCCCTGTTGCAGTTGCCGACAGCAAGTCCGAACTCGCTCACATGGTCGGAGTAACGCCGTCGAGCATATGGCATGCGTTGGAACGTGGTTGGAAGAAATCAACCTATGTGGCGGTGGAGGTGGAAGATGATGAGTAAGCAGATCAAACACTGGCTGAAGGTCAGAAATATGACAGTGCAGCGCATGGCGGAGCTGCTCCACGTATCTCCTGGTACGTTGAGTTACTGGATCAACTCCGAGGAGATCCCGTCCTACATCCTCAAGCGGATGAGCGAGATATTAAGGGTACCTGTTGAGAAGTTGGTGGGGGTGTGAGATGGATGAATTAATAAGCAGACAAAGTGCGATAGATGCGCTCCGTGATTATTTGGTTGGAAAAATATGCCCTGATGACGGAACGCTGACATGCCGATTAATTGAAAACGAGGTGATTAACAAGTTACCTACCATTCATCCCGAACTTGGCACGAACTTGGCAGAGGTTGGCACAGACTGTATCAGCAGAGCGGCGGCGATAGATGCGATAGATGAATACCTAATCGGAAGAAATTTGGCGGCAGACGGGACAATGGTGGCAAGGCTTATCAATGAGATGGTGATTAAAAAGTTGCCGTCATCAGAGCCGGGCATCATCTACTGCAAGGATTGTGTCAAGTATAACAGACGGATTGGCGATTTCAAGGAAATGCCGAATGGCGAGATTATTTGGTGCTGGAAGTATAACGCTTGTCCCCTTGCCGAGTTTAGAGGAAAAGCACAGGGCCATGAATTCGACTATCAGTTTTGTGTATATGCAGAGAGGAGAAAAGATGGATAGTCATGTAAGCCGAGAAGCGGTAATTGAAGCAATATCCGATGAGTTGGACAGAATAGACCATGTTCCTCAGTGGGTGTTTGACAGGCTCGAAAACAGGATCAAACGGTTGCCGTCCGCACAGCCCGAAATAGTGCGGTGTAAGGATTGCCGTTATTACAACTCAGAAGAAAAAGAGTGCCTCGATTTGATGGGACATGGACGCAGATGGGAAGAGGATGATTTTTGTAGTTTTGCAGAGAGGAGAGAGGTGACGGAATGAGTGAAACATTACAAGGCGTTGGATTATTTGCACTATCGTTTTTGGGATTCGGAATAGGAACAATGTTTTTTGGAGTCATCATAAATGACAACGAGTACGATGACACAGGAGTATACTGCGGAGCATGGCTGACAGGCATGGTTGTATATGCCATAACGGTAGTCATGATGTGGTCAAGGGGGTGACGGAATGAGCTACATAGTGCCGATGAAAAAACCAATCTGTATTAACTGCCCTTTTAGAAACCTTGATAGCTGTACTCTGATTTATCTTATGTCTGATAAGGACGGCGAGGTAACAGTACACGTCAACGAAATGACCGTATCACCTGACTGCCCACTCGTTGAAGTCAAAGAGCCGCATGGCGATTTAGCAGACAAGGACAAGCTGATGCAAGAATTTATGGACAGCGACCTTGACCATTTACAGAGAGATGACTGGAAAGAAGTCATACAGATAGTGAGTGATGCAGATGTGGTTATCGAGGCAGAAGGGAGAGAGGAATGAGCGACACAAATTTTAAGATCAAGGTAGAAACGGAAGGCATGGAAGAAGCACAGGAACAAATCGAGATGCTTGCTGATGCTTACGATGGATTCCCTGCGCAGGTGACTGTTAAGAACTGTCGTGATTGTACAATCAACATCTATCCGTCTCAGATACGGACTGTAGAAGCAGAAGGGAGCGAGACATGAAGTACATCGTAGAAATCAAACCCGAATATGAGGATAGCTTCAAGGGCTTAATGATTCTCGGAGCGAAAGACAACGATCTATTCGTGGATACGCTTGCGGTCGATGACCTCGAGCAACTCAATTCCGACTACATCAACGAGCACTTCGGTGACCTGCGGGATACAGCATATCAGAAGGGTTTTGAGGACGGCAAGGCAATCGAAGAGAAAGGGTGCGAGGGATGCAGGTGGGAATCTAACACAGGCACACAAGTACCATGTAAGTTTTGCAGAAACTGCTATGAAAACAGGTGGGAAGCAAAAAAAGACTGTGATGAGATAAAAGTCGGTGATGTCGTAAAGCCCTATGCAAATGTCACTCATATTGTAACCCCTTTTGTTGTCACAGGGGTCGATAATATGCATGTATGGGGAGTTGATACAGAGGGTAGTTGGAACTATTGGGCAATTAACGAGGTGACAAAGACCGATAAGCACTTCGACATAGACAAGATATTGGAGGAGATGAAGGAATGATTGACAACCTCATAATCTTCCTGTTGGGCATCTGGCTCGGCACATTCATCGGCATCTGCATTGCTGCACTCATGAGGGCTAACGACTATGACTTGTCCGATTAATGACTGCACTGGCTTCCGTACACCCGCGCCGTGCTGTTTGTATTGCAGTGAAAGGGATGTGTGTCCGGACAGGTGCTGGAAAACCGACAACACCAATTGTGGGAGAATAATCAATGACTGCAAAGGAATTTCTCAGACGAACAATCAAGATTAAGAAAGAGATAGACGAAATCGAGAACCGCATCAAGGAGACCCGTGCGGCCTACATGTCACCGCGTGCTATCCAGTACAACGACATGCCAAAAGCGCACAAGCCCACCGACCTGTCAGACTACTATGCCCGCGTGGAAATCTTCGTTGACATGCTCCTTGAAAAGGAAAAGGAACTCATCAGCATCAACGCAGATATCATGATGACGGTCGACCGCCTTGAGGATCCCGATGAGCGTCGCGTCCTTATGCTCCGATACATCGACGGCAAGTCGTGGGTAGCTATCTCTCACGCCATCCCGTGCAGTGAGCGGTCTGTCTATTATCTTCACGGTCGCGCCCTCAGGCATCTCGATGAAATCTTGCAGTCCGTTGCAGTTACTAAGCGCTTATAATGTAAAGTGCAAACAATGGCAAGACAGCAACCTCCTAGCTTTTATTCATATTATTCTCCTTTTTGGGCGTCGCACTCTCACCGGTGCGGCGTCTCTTTATGCACGCACGGTCTCCCTCGTGCATGACGCGCAGGACGATAGCGCGATATAAACTATGCCGGGCGGGCAGGATTGGCCCGCTTATTTTTGACCCCGCCCCCTTCGCTTAAGCGCGAACCTCAACGTAGAAAGGACCCCTCCCATGTCAAACCCACGGTACTCGAACGGGGCATTGCGTCGCAAACACCGCGCCCGGTTCAAAGCGATGGACGCACCGTGCGGAATATGCAAAGGACGATTAGGACCCATTCACTATGATGAACCTTCAGATTCTGCTCATCCTTTGAGCTTCGTGATCGATGAGATCCATCCCGTCTCCAAGTGGAAACAGTTCGGTTACGCTTCGCCAAAAGATGTTGCAAAAGATTGGGGGAACCTGCAAGCTGCGCATTTTTGTTGTAATCAAGCCAAGGGTGCCAAGGTGGGATACACTCACATGATGGCAACCCCAAAAACATCGGGCGATTGGTGAGCGCCCAGAGGGCTGGGGAGGTATCCCTCCGGGCCGCTCAGGCGCA
>JAEIGA010014027.1_pt1 | contig 12184 bp, 5 predicted proteins | sample 9270691 | NCBI WGS metagenome assembly JAEIGA01 (sample SAMN17057246, study PRJNA624740) | gut metagenome | biome: biome; isolation source: fecal sample | host: Bos grunniens | place: China: Xizang | collected 2019
AAAGATATGCCCTTCGCTCTGTATCAGATGCAGACGAAATACCGTGATGAACCCAGACCCAGATACGGTCTGATCAGGGTCCGTGAATTCGTTATGAAGGATTCTTACACATTCGACAAGGATGAAGCGGGACTTGATGAAGCTTATCAGAAACAGTTCAATGCATATAAAAACATCATGGACAGACTGAAGCTCAACTACAGGATCGTACGTGCTGATACCGGTGTTATGGGCGGACTTCTTTCCGAAGAATTCCAGGCGATCACAGCGATCGGTGAAGATATCCTCGTTCTGTGTGATTCCTGTGATCTTTCCAGCAATATTGAGGTAGCCCCTGCTGTTCCGGAAAAACCGGAGCCGACAGATGTCAAAGAGAGTGTAACACTTGTAGAAACACCTCATTCCAGGACGATCGAGGAAGTCACGGAATTTCTGAAGAAAGACGCGCTCAGTTTCGTCAAGACACTGATCTACTGCGTTGACGGCAAGCCTTATGCGGTCATGGTCAGAGGTGACCGTGATGTCAATGAGACAAAGCTCAGAAAGCTCCTGAACGCTTCAGAAGTCGAACTGGCAGAGCCTGAGATGGTCATGGCTGCGACCGGTGCTGAAGTAGGCTTTGCCGGCCCGATCGGCATCAAATGCCCTCTTGTAGCAGATACCGAAGTTACATATATGCAGAACTTCATCGTCGGCGCAAATAAGACAGGTTATCACTACACCGGTGTCAACCAGGAAGACATCAAGCCTGACTTTGTCGGTGATGTCAGGAATATCAGTGAAGGCGACATCTGCCCTGTCTGCGGCGGACGCATCCACTTCGCTCATGGTATTGAAGTCGGCAATACATTCAAGCTCGGAACAAAATACAGCAAGGCAATGGGCCTCCAGTATCTTGACCAGAACAACAAGCTCCAGGATGTCTGGATGGGATCCTACGGTATCGGACCGGCCCGTGCAATGGCTGCTCTTGTCGAACAGAACGCTGATGAGAACGGCATTAACTGGCCTGCTCACATCGCGCCCTTCCAGTGTGCTGTTGTCGTGATCTCCATGAAGGATGAAGTACAGGCACAGCTTGGTGACCGGCTCCATGACGAACTGATCAAAGCAGGCATCGATACAGTCCTTGATGACCGTGATGAACGCCCCGGCGTTAAGTTCAAGGATATGGAACTGATCGGTGTTCCGTTCAGGATCACAGTCGGCAGAAAAGCAAAGGACGGCATCGTCGAGATCAAGCCGCGTGTCGGTGACAGCATTGAAGTATCTGCTGATGATGCTGCTGCTGAGATCCGGAAGCTTCTGGAAGCTGCGAAATAAGCATAAGAAAACAGGGAAATTCATCTCAGATGAACTTCCCTTTTTGAATACCTGGGACTTGTTATGATCAGTAGAATATATTCGGTGTTCCGATCATATCAGGATCGACATAGAACTGCCACTTTCTGCCATAGTAATTAAGCGTCTGATTTCCTGACTGCGGCTGTCCGTTCTTCAGCCAGACGATCTCGCCGATCGAATTCACCGGAATGATATACACACCGTTCAAACCTTTGCCTGTGACTCTGTCATAGATTCCAAGAAGTCTGTTTTCATTGAATTTCAGTGTCACATCGATATGCTGTATATCATTATCAATATACTTATTGATATAAGTATCGACCGTATAGTTACCTTCCCATGCCTGATTTGCAGAGATTGTATATGTTTTTTTACCGACACGATAGAACCCACCGCACAGATCCAGTATCACACCGAGTCTGTTGGATCTCATAATGCCGGATACCTCGCTGCCGTAATGTGATCCATATCCGAGATATATCGACATATATCTGTTCGTATTCACTGCAGCGCTGCCGTCATTGTTCAGCATGACATAAAGACCAATACCCATAGTTTCAGCATGTTTAGCAAGTTCGTTCATAGTCTTCTGATCGGCTGCCGGCAGTGATGACCAGTCAGTGATCTCGATCACATCGCCTGCCTGCTCTACGATTACTCCTTCATGCATGACGTAATACTTTTTGCCTATTCTGACCAGGGATATTCCCGGAGTGGTATAGACTTTTCTGCCGTCTTTTTCGACATTGAGTGTATATTTATTCGGATCACTGTCAGTTTTGAAATTGAATCCGCTGACGATACCTGTTTTCGGCAGGCCTTTGCTGTCGAGTACATAGCCGTTCAGACCGCTTGCGATGTATCTCTGGCACATATAGCTGTCGCCGATATCCCAGAGTCCGAAACTGATGCTTTCACCGGAAGCCGGTTTGTTCGAATCTGTATATACGATCTTTGCAAGAGAACCATCTTTGTTCCATAGAGCAGTCAGATTCTTGCTGTTTGTACTGTCGAGATAAATATGCGCGTATCCGCCCCACTCATTCTCCATGTATTCAGGCAGGCGTACCTCTTTGTATGTACCCATGACCGGTGTATCCTGTTTGCCGAATTCATTGTAGTAATACCACTTGGAGCCGCTCTTACGGAACTGGTTTACGACCTTATAGCCTGTCTGGGAATCAAAGTAGTAATAGCTGCCGTCTACTTTCGTTCTTCCGGATGCCAGTGCTCCTGACTTCAGGATATATCTGCTCTTTGCGGCATCTTCCCAATGTGCGGAAGTATCCGTCGTTCCGTCAGCGCCAAGTCTGAGAAGTTTCTTGCTGATCAAAGCTTCTGTATCATGAATGAGCATGCCATCCGATGTGAAATAAAGTGTCTTGGAAGCAGGTGTCGTATTGACGCGTTTCTCATAATTTACGAAGTAGTCACTTTCATCTGCGAGTGATATCTTTCCGTCAAACAGCTGCGGTACAGGAACTTTGTTCTTGCCGGTAACCGCATGGCCGTCTTTCGGTGAGAAGTACATATAGATATCATCATAGTTTACAACATCATTCGGATATTCATATAAGTAGTCGTTGATATCGATGATCAGTGCATGTTCGAAATGGACCCAACCGGTGACCATTACCGCAATATTATCAAAGTAATAAACTTTCCCGTTGATCCTGAAGAGTGCTGTACGAGGTGTGCCATCCAGATCAAACGGATAGCTGTCAATTATGTTAACCGATCCATAAGGCGCTGAAGCTAAGTACCATGTATCGGACCCGTGTTTCACAAAACCTGTTTTGATCGAACCGTCTTTATTCATGTAAACCGGTGAGGAATACTGAGATCCCTGCCAACCCGCAGTATATGCAGTTCCTGTTCCGGCTTTAAGTGTCTTTCCGGGGATCACAAATCCATCGTAGCCTTTCCCTGTATCAAATGTGAGCCATGATTTGCCGTTGACGTAATAGCCATAATATTTCACGTCATACTCATAGAGCATGCCGCTGTATCCAGCTGCAAATCCGTTCTCATCAAGCCACACTTTATACTGACCGACGGAACCGTCATTGACAGTCGCAAATGTCTTCTTATAAAGAACACCGTTTTTACCTGGCAGAACATAGCCATATCTATTAAGATTCCTATCCCAAGCATAGACCGGTTCGGGAACGGTTATCACAACATTGCCGTATACATCAACGACGTATGTCTTTCCTTTGACGTCAACACAGAGATTATATGAGGTAGTTGGTGACTGGACGATATTTCCGTTCACGTCCGCAATCATAGTATGTTTATCAGTAGTGCTTAAGCTGTACCTGACACTGGCTATTCCATCTGCGACCAGGTTTCCCTTGTCATCTAGCATGCCGAGCGGGTGCATTGAACTGTCATACAGCAGCAGGGATTTCAGCTGATTGTCATGGGAATCATAATAGTAATACCCTTCTGTCGGTTTTTTGAGATCCTTCAGCTTATAATAAACAGTACTCTTCGAATATGCCTCATCATAGAAATAATATAATGTCGGTTGTCCCGTATCAGGCTTTTCCAGCCAGCCGTTTGAGCCGAAGTAGTACATTTTGCCATCTACTGACTGCCATGTATCAGTTACAGGTTTTCCATCATCATCGGTATAGACATAATGTGTTTCATAACTGGATCCAAACAATACTGCGATCTTGACGAATTTGTTGGCAGTGATTGCACCGTTTGCGTCAATGATCCTGCCATCCAACGGATTCTTTCCGTATTTTTCCGGATAGTTTGTATACAGGCCGGCAAGAGTCTGAACACTGGCATAGTAATCATAACCATCTGCAGAACAGAATTCAGGACACTTGGAAATATCAGAATAGTAACGCTTGTTTCCGACAGTAAATGTTCCGATCTTCATTCTCCCATGTTCATTCGGATCAAAATACATTTTCTCCAGCGCGCCTTTGGCTGTTGTATTCCAGACAAGCCCTGTCTTTACACTGTAATGGAGATACAGCCAACCGGTATAGAATGCGCCGTCTTTCACCCAGTAATACTCACTGGAACTATTGATTCGGTACAGGCCATCACGCTGAGTGATCCTTAATGTTTCCTTTGTCGGTACAAAGATACCGTATGTGATCTCACCGTAGCTATCGACATAAGTCGTGCCTTTACCGTTCTGTGCGGGAACAAACGAATTCACCATCACATAACCGAAGTCCGGATGAAAATAATGCCATCCTTCGTCTTTTGTATTCACCCATCCTGTCTGAACAACGCCGTTTTTATTAACATAAGCAGGATATGGACCAAGCTGTTCGTGTTTGATGTTGATCCATCCTTCTTCAGCAGTTCCGCCGGTTCCCTGCTTCAGCATCAGGCCGGCACCGGCATCGAAAGCATACAGTTTGCCGTCGATCTTCTTCAATGTATCAGGAAGACTGTTCAACGGATCACCCGTCACTACTTTCTTTGTTGAAGGATCCATATAATAGATAAATTCGTATGACGGATTAATCGGTGTTTTAAATACATTTTTGCCCGTCGTATATTTATCTGTCATCGAATTGTAACAGAGCCAACCGGTTACATTTTTACCGTTCACGAAGTATTCACTGTTCTTCGTAGCTCCGCCGGCAAGGGTGTCTGTAATACCATTGACATTGATGGTGACTGTTGCATTCTTTCCAAACGGAGTCGTCGCAGTTATTTTATGTGAACCGGGATTCCATGCCCTGACGGTCGCATGAGCAGTTCCATCTGAAGCGATATATCCCGTATATACAGAATCAGATGATGATGTGGACGGATGAGCAGGATCGGTCAGGAAATCGATATTTTTACCATCTGAATTAAAGTAAACCGGCAGCCCCGTCAGAGCACTATGCGGTTCGGCGATCCTGAAATATACATTGAGAAGCCGCCCGGATCCTGTCTGTTCCCCTAAAGTATATTCAAACGTACTGTATTCTTTCCCGCCATAGAGGACCTTCATGTCTGCTTGTCCTGATGGCAGCGGGAAGATGACAGCAGTCACTGTATAGCTTACTGAGGGATCGGCTTTACTTGTGATGATGATCTTTGGTTCAAACTGAGCTTCTCCGGGTTTTGGAACACTGACAACAGTTATTTTGCCGTTGGCATCGACAGTGAGCTGTTTTGTATTTGATGAAGTGAATGTCACACGTCTGTCAAGATCATCAATACGCTGATCAGGATCTGTTTCACTGTCATATTCATTGCCGAACCAGTATTTGATTTGTGCTGTCTGACCTTTATAGAACAGATAAGAGATACCATTGCCTGTTTCAATTTCCGCATGAAGCTCCTTGGGTTTGATATCCTGCATGATATCAACATGGACAGTGCTGCTGTTTGAGAAGATATACTTGCCTACTACAGATCCTCCTCCCTGCACCTTCCATGACAGGTCAAACGGACCGTAAGGAAAATCTTTGTAAGTACCTGTTCCGCTGTAAGCATTCGGATCACCCAGTTCAAGTCTGTAAATACCGCCTGATGAATAAGACTTTACTGCTGTCAGCGTGCGTTTCGTCCAGTCAGGATTATCTTCCGTCGCATAAAGCCAGACCGAACTGTCACTCAGACCGGGATTGATAAAGTACTCTTTGGAAGTAAGCGGTGAAATATCAATATCGATATATCCATACTCAGTACCTTGATAGTTTCCGCTACCGACAACTTTCGGCTCATCTAAAACAACAAGCTTATAATAGTCTTCTGATGCTAAAAGATCACCTAATGTATATAAACCGATACGGAGTTCATATTCACCAGCCGGAAGTTCAAATTTCACATAACGCTTCTGAGTGCCGGAACTGGGGCTTTCAACGTGATCAACAAACCATGTTTTGCCGTCACGGACCGCGAGAAGATACGCATTCTGTACACCGTAATCAAGTTTGTACTGGACAATAAACGTCCCGTCATTCATTGAGCTGTCATACTGTACAGAAGAAAAAGACAGCCAGGTGTCATAAACATCGGGCACAGCATTGATCTGATATCCGACGCTGATCTCAGGTTCTTCATATTCTTCAGCGTTGCCGATCTCATCCGGACCTTCAGACGGCTCTGGTACTTCCGGAGCCTTGAAGAATGTAACAGTATAGCCGTTCACTTCAGCACCGTCGGATTCTCCTGTCTGTTCTTCAACAGTAAAATCGAGTGACAGTTCCGCTGCCTCAAACTCTTCATTACCTGCAAATAATGCAGTTACAGGATATGTTCCGGCTTCAAGATCAGAAAGCGGCAGACGGAAAACATAGCTTCCATCCTCCCCTGCCTCAGTCTCAAATGTTTCTTCATTTACGATGACTGTAAGCGGCAGTGAAAAGCCCTCTCCCGCAGTGATCGAAAATACCAGATCTGCTCCGTCGATCACGAGCTCATCCGCCGGATAAAGGAGAACGGGTTTCAGCTCTGTTTCTTCGACGATTTGAGGATCTTCAGGTTCTGCCGGTACTTCAGGTTCTCCTGTTCCTGTTTCCGGTTCTTCCGGGAGTTCTGTTATTTCAGGCTCCTCTTCTGCTGTCTCCGGAATACTGACAGACTCTTCGATTTCTTCGGCTGTTTCTTCTGTAGGAACTGCTGTTTCTTCAGGGAATTCTTCCTCCGCGAAGACAGCTGACGGGAGACCCGCCATAGATGTCTGAACAGCCAGGATGACTGCCAGCACCTGTTTCAGGAATCTGCTCATCTTCATCATGCCTCCTGCATCTGATCTGCTGATCACTAAGATATATTTATGAACTTTAAAAGCATTTATTAATGTAATCATAACAGATTGACTGTCTATCATGAATCATTGTGAGTAATCAATCCGTCATTCATCCGGATAATACATTTATATTTTCAGAAAAAACATTATAAAATATGTCGTTTTGATAAAAAACAAGTTTGCAGAACAAAATAAAAAGCCGCAAAGCTTTGCAGCTCTGCAGCTTCATCTTTCAGGGATTACTTCAGGATATTGAAGCGTACTCTTGGTGTGTAGCTTGTGTGAAGGAGTTCTTCTGCCAGCTCACTGCCAGGTTCTCCAAGGTAGTTATTGTAGAGATCCTGGATCTGAGGGTTATCGGAAGATACACGCAGCTCTCTGATCTGGTCTTCATCATAGAGAGCCTTCATACGAAGTTTCTTGTAATCATATCCGATCTTGCCGTTCTTGATCTTGCTGGATACGATCGGCTGACCGCCGCCGTTGATGCATCCGCCAGGGCAGCCCATGATCTCGATGAATGTGTACTTGGATGTTCCTGCTTTGACTTCTTCCAGGAGAGGCTTTGCAGCAGACATACTGGAAGCGATCGCGATCCAGAGTTTCGTACCGTTGAGATCGACCTCTGCTTCTTTGACGCCGGCCATACCGCGGCATACTTCGAAGTCTACCGGATCAAGTTTCTTGCCTTCCAGCTTCTGCTTGACTGTTCTCAGGGCAGCTTCCATAACACCGCCTGAAGCGCCGAAGATAACGCCGGCACCTGTGTAGTCACCCAGCAGTGACGGATCAAATTCTTCATCAGGCAGTTCTGTGAAGTCGATGCCATAGAGCTTGATCAGACGGGCAAGTTCTCTTGTTGTCAGAACAGCGTCTACGTCAACATAATCCGTTGTCTTGCATTCAGGTCTGACGATCTCAGCCTTCTTTGCGATACAAGGCATAATGGATACAACATAGATATCCTTCGGATTGACGTTCATATGTTCTGCCCAGTAAGACTTAACGATCGCACCGAACATCATATGCGGGCTCTTTGCAGAGGACAGATGAGGCAGCAGTTCCGGATATTCGAATTCGATATAACGGATCCAGCCCGGTGAGCAGGATGTGAACATCGGAAGTGTTCCGCCGTGAGTCAGTCTTTCGAGAAGTTCGTTTCCTTCTTCCATGATCGTCAGGTCAGCAGCGAAGTTTGTATCATAAACACGGTCAAATCCGCATCTTCTCAGGGCAGCGACCATCTTGCCGGTTACACGGGTTCCGATCGGCAGGCCGAATTCTTCACCGAGTGCAGCTCTGACAGCCGGAGCTGTCTGAACAATGACGACCTTGTTCGGGTCATTCAATGCTGCAACAACATCATTAACTGCTTCTTTTTCTGTAAGAGCGCCTACAGGGCAGTTAATGACGCACTGACCGCACTGCATGCAGTTGACATCATTGAAGCTGACATTGTAGATCGGAGCAACGATCGTCTGGAAGCCGCGGTTTTCAAGTCCGAGGATACCGAGTCCCTGAACCTTTCTGCATGTTTCAACGCAGCGTCCGCAGAGAACACACTTGGATGTATCTCTGACGATACCAGTGCTGAAATCATCAAATGTTGCAGGTGTATGTTCACCTTCGAACTTATTTTCACGGATGTTGAGTTCATCGCAGAGTTTCTGCAGTTCGCAGTTCTGGTTGCGCTTGCAGGACAGGCAGTTTTTATTGTGGTTGGACATGATCAGTTCAACAGTGTTGCGGCGACCCTTGAGAGCGCGCTCACTGTTTGTGAACACTTCCATACCTTCACTGACCGGTGTTGTGCAGGCAGACAGCAAAGCTCTGCCGTTCTTTACTTCGACCAGGCATACACGGCATGCGCCTGATTTATTAATGTCTTTGAGATAGCAGAGTGTAGGAATATGAATTCCGGCACGCTGCGCAGCCTGCAGAACGGTATCACCCTTCTCTGCAGTTACATTGATATTGTTTATCTTCAAATGTACTTCTGTCATTTTGTCGTGCCCCTTCCTTTAACCTCTAATAACAGCACCGAAGCGGCAAGCACTCATACAGCTTCCGCACTTGATGCACTTGGATTCGTCGATGACGTAAGGCTCTTTGCCAGGTACGCCGGAAATTGCTCCAACCGGGCACTGTCTAGCGCACATAGAGCACTTACGGCACTTGTCAGGATCGATCTTGTATGTGAGCAGATCCTTACATACGCCGGCAGGACATTTCTTGTCAACGATATGTGCAACGTATTCATCACGGAAATGATGCAGTGTTGAGAGGATCGGGTTAGCTGCTGTCTGACCGAGTCCGCACAGAGCGGTATCTTTGATCTCATAGCAGAGCTGTTCCATATCATCCAGCATTTCCAGTGTGCCTTCACCCTTGGTGATCTTTGTCAGCATTTCAAGCAGACGCTTTGTACCGACACGGCACGGTGTGCACTTACCGCATGATTCATCAACGATGAATTCCATGTAGAAACGGGCAACGTCGACCATACAGTTGTCTTCATCGAGAACAATCATACCGCCTGAGCCCATCATGGAGCCGGCAGCGATCAGTGTATCGTAATCGATCGGTGTATCGAGTTCTCTTTCTGTCAGACAGCCGCCGCTGGGACCGCCGGTCTGTACAGCCTTGAATGACTTATTGTTCGGGCAGCCGCCGCCAATCTCATAAATGATCTCACGCAGTGTTGTACCCATCGGGATCTCGACCAGACCTGTATTCTTGATCTTTCCGCCGAGTGCGAATACTTTCGTACCCTTGGATTTTTCCGTACCGATGGAAGCATACCATTCAGCACCGTTCAGAATGATCTGAGGAACGTTTGCGAGTGTTTCAACGTTGTTGATGCTGGTAGGCTTGCCCCATACACCTGAAACTGCAGGGAACGGCGGTTTCGGATTCGGCATACCGCGCTTGCCTTCGATGGATGCGATCAGAGCTGTTTCTTCACCGCATACGAATGCGCCGGCACCGAGTCTGATCTCGATATCGAAATCAAATCCTGAACCGAAGATGTTCTTGCCGAGGAGTCCGAGGTCTTTAGCCTGCTTGATCGCAACCTTCAGTCTGTGGACAGCGATCGGATATTCAGCACGGATATAGATGTAACCGAGGTGAGCACCTACAGCATAAGCCATGATAGCCATACCTTCGATGATCGCATTCGGGTCACCTTCCAGAATGGAACGATCCATGAATGCGCCCGGATCGCCTTCGTCAGCGTTGCAGATGACGTATTTCTCATCACCAGGCTGGTCTTTTTCAAACTGCCATTTTACACCGGTCGGGAATCCTGCGCCGCCGCGTCCTCTCAGACCGGATTTTTTCATTTCGTCGATTACTTCCTGAGGCGTCATTTCAGTCAGTACTTTACCAAGAGCAGAATAGCCGTCCATTGCGATATATTCGGAAATATCTTCCGGATTGATCTTACCGCAGTTTCTCAGAGCGATACGCTGCTGTTTCTCATAGAACTTGATCTTGTCGATATCAACGATCTTTTCACCTGTTCTCAGATCTTCATCACTGAGTTCAAGATCTTTGACGACACGGCCTTTATAGATGTGCTCAGCGACGATACGCTCAGCGTCTTCAGGCTTTACATGGCTGTAGAAGATCTTATCAGGATAAACAGCTACGATCGGACCTTTCTGGCAGAGACCGAAGCATCCGGTCTTGACTACCTTGACTTCGCTTTCCAGTCCGTACTTCTTTAACGCTTCTTCGAAATTTTCAACGATCTGCGCCGAGTTGCTGGCACTGCAGCCTGTACCGGCACAGGTTAATATGTTCATGCGATACATGAATTATGCCTCCCTTTTAGCAGCATCAACGGTGTATTCGTCAACGATCTGACCTTTTCCGATATGCTCAGCTAAAATCTTGTCGGCCTTTTCAGGTGTTACATGAACGTAAGTCGTATGAGATCCATCTTTTCCATAAACCTCAACGATGGGTTCATAAACACACATGCCGATGCATCCTGTCTGAGTGACAACACAGTTATAGTCTTTATCTGCTGTCTCTTCGACAAGACGATTCAGCACCGGACGCGCACCGGCAGCGATTCCGCATGTTGCCATACCGACAACGACTCTGTAATCTTTTCCGCCTTCACGCATCTCGACTTTTTTAAGTGCTTCTTCACGCATTCTTTTCAGATCTTCCAGGCTCTTCATTGTAAGTCCTCCTTCACATGTTCAATCCCTTCATTAATATAATCCTTCACCCAGAGAAGTATTTCCGGCTCAAGCAGACTGACGCCGTCCAGCATGGCTTTAACTTCGTCTGACTGAAAGATAAAATCTGACTTGTCATTTGAATATTTCAGAACATAGCTGATATTTTCATCAGCCTGTAAGCAGTACATCATCATTTCGCCGATATTCCCGAGAGGCGGCGTATCGATCCAGTCTCTCTGGAGTTCAGCTGTGATAAGGGTTCCCGTGCCGGGCCGGCTGTTGATCTCAAAGCGGCCGTTGCACATATCCGTGAGTCCTTTGAAGAAAGCGACCCCCATACCCACTTTTCTTGTTTTTCTTGTAGTTGTGAACGGATCCGTGACCTTTGCGACAAATTCTTCCGACATGCCCTTTCCATCATCTTCCAGATGTACCTGGATCAGGTTATCTTTTTCGGATTCCGTTATTGTCAGATAGATGTGCGATGCGTCTGCATGAATGCTGTTCATCAGCAGCTCCAGGATCTGCATCGCCAGATCTTCCATCATTGCAAATCACCCCACAGTCGTGCAACCGTGTCTTCGGAAATCTGGTTGACGGCTTCTGAGATGTCGATCAGCGTGTGCGCGTCTGAATCGATCAGCCATTCCGTTTCATTTTCCTTGATCCACGGATTGCGGGCAAGAACATCTTTGATCTGTTCCGGACGTTTGATCTCAAGTCCGTCATACGGCAGATCCGGCGGTATGAATCCAAGCTGTGTCGTCACGGAATTCTTCCGGTCGATGACATGCGCGAGGATCGCTTTTCCGCCTGTCCGGTGTATCTCTTCTACACATTCATCGAGTGTGGCTGTCAGAGATACGATCAGAAGCTGCGGTTCTTTACCGATGATTTCATCATTTGCGTTCATGATCAGCTG
>JAEIGA010014028.1_pt1 | contig 12184 bp, 3 predicted proteins | sample 9270691 | NCBI WGS metagenome assembly JAEIGA01 (sample SAMN17057246, study PRJNA624740) | gut metagenome | biome: biome; isolation source: fecal sample | host: Bos grunniens | place: China: Xizang | collected 2019
AATTATCGGCGACCCCCTCTATGATCCCAACAGGCATTGCTTTGTCATGAGGGTGCCGTTTGAAAACGGCCTGCCGGTATTCTCCGCAGACAACCAGTGCTTTCAACCGCGGGCATAACAGGTCAGGAAATATCCTTGACCTGATACATGCCGGGATCCCTTCGGCATGAGCCGGTTGCCGGGCATTGCCGCACAGAACCTGATGGCCAGGGGCGCGGGCTTCGGCGATGACACGACAGAGGCAGAACTGAAAATGATAGGAATATGGCTGAATCCGAATGAGGGGACAGGCGGATGCGCCGCCAATCCCCTCATTCACCGTTTGAAAACATAGGGAGGTATGTGCCTTGTCATGCTATCTGTTTGTTCATTTCAGGGAAAAGACGACGCCCGATGGCGAGCAGGTATACTTTGCGTTGAGCCGGAACGGCTTTCACTGGGAAGCGGTCAACGGGGGGCGGCCCGTGCTGTGGGCCTATTACGGTGATCATGGCGTCAGAGACATGACCATCCCACATCTTCGGCATTACCTTCGCGAACGCACCGCCGAGAGGAATGAGGTCACTCGTACCCAAGAAACGCGTACGGATATCAAAGCGATATCTATTGAGAACATCCTCGCATGTTTCAGGCATCGCCTCAGCAATGCGGTTCAACAAGAAGAGCCGCTGATGACGATCATAGTAGTAATTCCAGAAGTGATAGGGATTTGCAGAATTCGCGAGAGTATACTTCTCAAGCGAATGTCCGGACGCAGGCATGTAATAACCGCCGAGCGTCGACGAGAAGATATAAGAATCAAGCACGCTGCCATCGGTAATCGGCAAGTGAGAAACGGTGTTCTCAATCCACGGCACAACACGAGTATCCGTATAGTACTTGTGCTTGACAGACGGATCCAAACTGGACCACCAGCCGATATTAATGTCGAGTGAGGGAGACTGTCCCTGCACCTGATTGCTAAAGCCCATGGGCGAGGTCGAGACATTCGCGCCTTCAACTGCCGAAGGTAACGTCGAGAAGTCGAAGTGCTGAATGAGCTCTGGATCAGCATTCTTTAACCCATCGTTGTCGTTACGGGAATACTCAGGCTCTTCACCGCCGATTTGCTTATAGAGAAGTTCGCGATTTTCATTCGCCATAGCGAAATTGTAGCGCTTGTACATATCGCCCTTGATCGCAGTCGCATCTCTTGCGCCGTCCCAGATACGGACTTCATCGATGTAGCCCTTGAAGTATTCGCGCATACTGTTAGCCTTAACGGTATCCGGCAAAATCGCGCTGTCGCCGGCTTCCGCAAAGCTCTTAGGACGCGCGCCGATATAGAGCGTGCTCGGGAGCGCCTTGTAAACAGACGCAAGACCATTCGACCAAACAGGATCCTGGGTAGCGTTGAAAACGCCATTGGCAGGAATAAGCGAAGTATTCACAGTGTAACCATCGCATTGGCCGTTAATGAAGAGCTTAAGCGTCTTGCCGTCATAAGTGAGCGCAAGGTGCGTCCACTTGCGGAGTTCAAGGACAGGACCAGAAACGGTCTGACAGCTGATCGAGCTGTTGGCACCAGATTCGATGGCATCGTCATTATCGAACATACCGTAAACTCTGCCGTCGCTGTGCGTACCGATGCGGAAGTTCGAACGATATGCGCCGTTATCCTTGATGTTCGAGCTATATGCATAAAGCGAGCTACGGTCGATAATCGTCTGAGCCCCCGTCTTTTCGAGATAGACCCACGCTTCGACGGAGAACTGCTTCAAGATGTCGACTGCATCCACACCGCGGAGCTGCGAGGTGCGGGTCATTGCAAACGATCCTGCGCTGCCATCGAGATAAAGCGCCTGACGGCGAGATGGATCAGAGAACACCAAAGGATCAGTCATCGAGCGGAAGGTCGATGTGATTTCGCGGTTATCCGGCACCCAGTCATTATCGGTGTCATAGCCCTCGTCTTCTTCAAAGGAGAAGAGATAATTCACGTTCCATCCGGCAGCCGAGGCTTCGGAATACGGATCATCAAATCCCGGCATGAGCGGCCAGAAAGGCATATCTGAAACTGGAGCGGTAAGGCGATAATACTGTGATGCATAGCTCGAGGGAGATGAGGTATCAGTAAACCATGCCGGAGTCGGGTCAGTGTGATATGACTGAGGCGAGGTGGTATTTACCTCAATGCGCTCGTGGTCGTTACGGATACCATCACCGTCAGGGTCAGCGTCGTTGCCACCAGTCACCCACGGATATTTCACGGGGTCCATTGCCGCTGCAGACGAAAGCGGCTGCGACGATACCTGCGGCATTTGCATTATGACTCCCGTATAACGGTTATAGTCATTGTGCGTCCATTCGTTCCAGAATGCATTGAAACAATCCGGTGCGCCGTAGCTGATCGCGATAATATCCTGCAACATCGCATCCTGCGGCAGCGACGAGCCTAACAACGGATTGAGACCATGGAACATTTCATAGTAGTCATCCATGCCATCAGCATCGGTGTCGCTAACGCGCGGATCCGTAGAAACGTAGGCAGCGCCTGTCGGAGGAAGCATGAAATACGGAGGTATCATGAACGATGTGATCAGTCGATCCCAGCCATTGACTGGCATGCTCATATAACCGAGCGCGGCCCAGCCTTGCTGTGTCCAAGGATACGAGAAGGCGAATGTCACGCCGTTGCCACCATAGACGTGATCAGAAACGAGTCCCGCACCGTTAATGATGTTCGTCACAACCTCAAAGACCTCTTTCTGGTGGATAGCACCAGAGGCAGTGTTCGTAATCGTCTGAAGATTGACGAGATTCGTTGTCACGCTGACAGCAGCGTTCTCGCCCCAAATCGCTGCTGTGGTAGCAGTAAATTCAGTCGGGTCCTGCATCATCGGAACATATCCGACAAATCTCTGAGCGTGAGTGCCAATGAGCGTAGAACCGTCTGGCGTATACGCACCTTCCTTGAACTCGCGTCCCATGAGCGGAGTGGTGATATCGTCGTAACGGAAGTGACGGACTTGCTGTACGAGGTATTCCTGATAGTTCTGTAAACCATCGTGATCCCAGTCAACATCGCGGACAGCGCCCAGAAGCTCATCGTAACTATTGCCCTCCTGATTGGGATCGGTCCATGCGTCGCCTCCCCATGTGGGGTCCTGACCGCCAACAATATAGACGATGTTCGAGCCGGTCGGCGAGAAGTCTTCGGACATGTGACCATCTGCAATCCACGTCGAAACCTCAAACGGGATTTCGACATCAGCGCCAGATTCTGCGTCGCGAGGTGGCACGTATTGTTTCGTGCCGAGTCCCACAGTAACACCGCAGTAAGACATTTCCCAAAGATCGGGGAGCCCATCGATATCCGTATCAACAGTACATGGGTTCATACCGCCACCGCGTACGCAGCACGTAATGGAATCTACCGGAGTACCATAGACGAAGCTCATCTCGAGCGGTCCATAAGCCGTACCGCCATACGGGAATACTGTAAGGAACATTGCGCCTTCCTGAGAGTCGATGATTCCATCAGCGTCGGTGTCCGGATTATCGGGATCTGTCGGGAAGAACTTATTGTACCAGCCAGTCTTGATACCGGGATGATTTTCGTAGATCGAAGCGCATGACTTATAGGCATTGCAAGAGTCCGTACCCGCGAATTCATCGACAACGCCGAGCAGATCCTCGTCAATATCCCATGGTTCAATAGGACCATCAAGTATGCTCTTCTTATTGGGAGCAGAATTGGGATTTCTCGGTAGGTACATTTCCCAGCCGTCCGGCATGCCGTCAGAGTCAGTATCAGCACCATGGCATCTAACGACCATCTTTGAACTACCCGCTTCAGCGAGAGCTTTAGCGAGGACTTCGGCAGTTATCGTGGTGACGGTCTCGTTAGTAGTAGATGTATCAGAATCACTTTCGACATCGGTAATCTGCGCGACCGTGATCGTCGGAACCGTCGTGTAATTGCCGAGCGTATCAAACATCGCCTTGCCGAAATCGGGACCTGCGTCATCGGGGAAGGATGGGCCTCCATTAAGGCGATAGAGCATCAGGAGATATTCGTCGTAAGTCGTATAGGGCTGCGTATTTACGGCGGCACCTGTCACGTCCAACGGCGAGAGGTCTGTATTGATCGTCGGATTCCAACGATCCGCGAGAAACCCGTCAGCATTAGCATACCAACCGGTGCGAGGATCAAATCCGAAGAGGCCCTTAACCTGATCGTGAACGAACACGAATACATCAGGTCCAATCATCTGAGTGAGTTCAGTGCCGGCAGGCAGGGTGTGCGTGGTAACTTCAGTCTCTTCTGCCATGCGATAGCCCCAGTGCCAGACTTCGGGAATCTCGGTAATGTCCCCACCTTCTTCATCGAAGGTCAGACCATAAGTGAAGGGCGTACCATCAGCATTCATCTTGGGCGTGATCGCAAGCGCCGTGAACGAAACATCCCTCAATGTCACGAAAGCAGTTCCATCAAAATCATAATCAAGCCCAAGAACGAGTTCGTTATTCATATCGACATAGACCTTCCCGCCTTCTTCAACCGAGAAGAGCCCGAACGTATCAAAATACGCCATAAAGTCGCCATCGGGGTTGGAGGTCTTGTCGCCGCCGTTAATCGGGTCAAGTGCCATCATGACTTCCCAACCGTCGACCATGTGGTCGCCGTCAGAGTCCCAATGCGTGGGGTTGGTGCCGATGACGAGTTCTTCCAAATCAGAAAGTCCGTCACCGTCAAAGTCAGGCATTTCCTTAAAGACATCATCTCCCAAAGCCTCGCAAGGATTATAGCGCGCGAGCACTTCTTCAGCGGGGATCTCTACACCACGGAGATAATCAGCAGTGTTAAAGCGCTCAAAAGTATAGAGCTGGCCTTTCTTAGGGCTAGCGGCTTTTGCGCCTGCGGGAGCCCACACTTTCGCCATGTACCAGAAATAATATTCCCAACCGTCAGGCATGCCGTCAGAGTCTGTATCCTCCATCGTCGGATCCATGCGCTCAAACTGTCCGCTGGGCTCTGGGCTCCAAACCGAAAGATCAGGAGCAGCAGGATCCAAACTGTTCGCGGCCGCATAAGCTTCCCATGCAGCCTGTTCGTCTTCGGAGAAGCTTGGGGTGCTGGCTACGAACTTATCGTTAGCATTAAGTCCCTCGTGGAAGCCACGGAGTTCACGATAGTTCGTAAGCGGCAAACCAACCGGAGCATAGGAATTTTTAAGAACATTCCCCAAAGCTTCGCCTTCGCCTTCCTGTTCAAAGACGCCAGGGAGGAGATCTTCGTCAGGATTACCCTTAGCGATGTCAGTAATGTCAGCATCTAAAACCGTGCCGCCTGTCGTAAGCTCGATAAGGTTGCCGCTACCCCAGGTGGCGTGGGCGTAAACGTCAGGAATGCCGTCATAGTTGATATCACCGGCGTTATCTTCTTTCAAAAATTCGCGGGAGAAGATCGCCTCGACTGTGGTGTCAGCATAGCCGGTGCCGTCCTGAAGCTCCTGCGTAGGAAGATTCACCGAGCCAAACGCAAATTTATTCGCAGCGACTTCTTTCGGCTTTTCAGGCATAATCACGTCGCCGAGAATCGAAGATGAGTTCTTATTGTCATCACCGATCGTCGAATATATCCAGCAGTAGAAAAAGCTGTCGAGCTCCTTCTCGTCGTTATATGTGTAATAATCAGTAATTGCAAGTCCCGAGTAGTTGCCGGCACTGTCGATTGCGACGTCGAGATTGTTATTGAGCGAGCCATTGTCCACCGCGCCTTGGCGATATCCGAAGGCCGCGATCGTCGCAGATACACTAAGTCCACAGTTCCAGGTCAAATGGAATGCCTGGGCCGAAGACATGGTTGCGCCACTGACAAAGGTATGGCCTTCGCCGAGACCCTTAGCGAACGAATACTTCTTTGAGAGCGCCGATGTCGACACACCACCTGAAGGTCCAGTCGCTATCGTCTTCAAAAACTTCGAAGCCTGAACATCGTAGAGCCATGTACGAGACATGAGTCCTCCGTCCTTGTCTTCAACGATAATCGTCACCGACTGCTCCTTGGAAAGACCCGTAAAGTCAGGCACGAAATCAATCGTAGTACTGTCGGTAAAGGATTTCACGCCCTTATTCCAGCCGTCGGTGTTATAGTTTTCTGCGCCACCGCCAATGATCGTTACTGTGATGCCTCCTGCCATATCAGGTTCAACATCGGACCTGATCGTCACACGAAGAGGATAGCCCTCGGCACGACCGCCCGCGACCCGCCAGGCATTAGTATTCGGCGTCGGATTGAAAGTAATCGTCTCGTCGCCCTTATTTGGCGAGACGTTTTCGACATACATCGTCGAACTGCTGGGGAGGTAGTAATCTTTCCACGGCTGCTGCGTCTTCGGGTTAATGAACTCAGAGACGATTTCAGCCTTGATCTTGAAGCCCTTGCCGGAGCTGAGGTCAGTACCGTCGAGAGTCGTCGCCAGGAGATTTACAGGCGTCGTACTTGAAAGAACCACGTAATACTCATTTTCGGCGAGCGGCGGATATGGCACCGGGTTCTCTTCCTGCGGAGGAATCACCTTATAATCAGAATCAAAAATCAGCGTTCCTGTCTTTTCCGCGGGATCGGTCGCCGACGGCGGTATCACCGTGACTTTCGCGACCAGCGGATTTATGGAATCGTAATAGCCAAGCGCGATAGCGACAGTCGCCTTCGTCTCAGTTTCTTTCACGCTTTCATAAAGCGGCGTCACTGTAACCACGGGGTTATTGAGCACCGATAAATGCACCGTATAGTTCGGCGCCTTCGCCCAATTCGACATGTCCTTATCGAGAACCGAAACCTTGATGGAGTAGTCGCCAGCGAGCGGGAAGTTATATTCAAAATCAAAGTTATTAATATCAGCATTCTTATCGAAGCCCTTAGATACTTCGTAAGTAGCATTCGAAGTGATACCAGGACCCTTAATATTGACACGATAGGCAAAGTTCGTCCTTAAGTCGTAGTCAATATCTGAAATGTACGCGCTGAACTTCTGGATCTGGCCTTTCGGGATAGCACCGGGATAAACAAATCCATCATGCTCCGAAAGGTCGCCGTTATTCATGTCGATGTACTCGATAACAGGCTCGACATTATTAACGCTGATACTGAAAGCGTTGGAGTTATAGCCCTTCTCGAAGTCAGATTTGTCGAAGGCTTTGGTATACTGCTTATTGCGCGAAATGACGACGGTAAACGCAGCATTAAAACCATAATCTTCCCAGCCGTCAAGCAACTTGAAGTTACCTTCCTGGGACTCAAGATTGTCTGCCGGAATCTCAAGACCCGTGCAATTATCCATACCGATGATGAAGCGCTGAAGCGAAGTCCTACCATAAAAGACTTCATCCGGGTTTTCAATATCCTCGCTCGGCACCAAGAATGCGTAAAGGGGTGCACCGGTATCGTTCACCGCCGAGAGTTTAACTTTCACGCGCACGGTGTCGCCTTCATTATAGAGGCGATCCTCGTTACCGTCAGTGTTGAAAACTTCTGTCGTGCGAGCAGGATCAATCTTCGCATTAATGCGACGAACTTCACTCTCCTGTCCTGAAATCGGCGACTTTATTTGAATTTCCGTGACATATTCCCCAGAGGTCGTATAGGTCAAAAGCGGATAGTCGTTAGTTCCAACTTTCTTCAGGATGCCGGCAGCATCAGGCTTATAATTGCCATCAAGCTCCTTCTCGCCCTCAGAATCTTTGTAACGGACATAAATCTTATAGCCGACATCGCTTTTCATATCAGCGAAAACGTCCGCTACTTCAAGTTCAAGTTCTTTCGGCTCGCCGACTATCGCGCTAATCGAAGCTCCTTCAGCAGGAGCAATGATTTTCGGCTTTTCAGCGGCGATATAAATGCCTGCAGGGTTCCAGACGTTGATCGCCTGATTCGCAGCAGCATCCTCAGTCGAAGGAGTAAATAGAATCTGGTTATCAGTGCCAGTCGTCACGCCGTTTTCGCTACGAAGCGCGAAAACATAAATCGTCTGGGGATCAGTCTTACCTTGGGGGAATGTGACCTTTACCTCAGTATCATTAGGAAGCGTGCCATTTAAGGTAAAATCATCAGAACTTGTCGAAAGTCTTACGTAGTCACTGATATTGCTCTGGATGTTAGTGTTTTTGAAGCTCGCCTTGACGTCAACCACGAGAGGTGAAGCGTCATACGGCTGCGAAAGGCTCACGGTAAGGCGTGTCACCGACAACAAATAATTTTCGTTGGCTTGAACAGTCAGCTTATCAGCTTGCACTTCGACTTGCGGCGGCAAAGGCTCGCGACACCGTACAGGGACCGTTATGAAATCCTTGCGACGCTCATTAGATCCTGACATGTACGAGAAATTATCCCACGCGCTAAGTACGAGATTTGCGGTCTCATCTTCGGTCACACCCTCGATCGCGAAATTCACGCTTTCATCGCCCGCCTCGAACTTGATCTCTTGAACGCGCGCAGTAACAACCGCTCCGGCAGCGGACATTTTAATTTCTTTTTCGATACCGTTTTTAAGGCGCACTGCATTCTCATTCATCGACCACACATAAAGCGTCGTCGCAAGACCATTGGTTGCATCCGCCAAAGCCGTAGTCGCAATGATCTTAGGATCCATACTTATGGTCTTCGTTGAGTTTTCGTGAACCTCGCGCCAATAATCGGTGGATTCCCAATTCAGATCAAAATCCAAGGTCTTTACATAAAAGCCGCACTTTTCAAGTGAATAATCGAGCACGCGATTGCCATCAGGACCTGAGCCTGTACCTGCCACTGTTGCCGCATACTCAAAGTTGCACGTAGCACCGTTATTATTTTTCAATGGCCACTTTTCAGCATTATTGAAAAAGTACGCACTACCGTCCACACGATCATCCTTCGCGGGAACAGGGTTGCCTTCAGAATCAACTACCGCCAAACGAATCGGCAATGCAAAATCGCCGGGCTTTGTCTGATACATGAAAATAAGGTCAGTATAAACATAACGCCCAGTGTCTCTTGTCTTCCAGTCTACAAGCTTAGCCTTGCGACCTTCAAGAGGACCTTGACCTGAGACGAAAAGCCCGACCTCGAGCGGGCTTACTGCCCATTCGACATCAATTGAGCCGAATCCATTATAAGAGAGCACCCACGGATCTTTAGCATTTGAAGTCTGCTCTATGAGACGCATATTAAAGTAGAACTGATGACCAGATCCTACGGGGTTAGCAAGCGATGCTGGTGCGCTTATCTTGTTACCGAGCGCATCGCACGGAATAATCTCATAGACATATCCATCTGCAGCAAGGGCGGAGGCTCCCGCCATAAGACCACAGACTAATGCGAATAATCCAAGTACTTTATTTTTCATGATTATTTACCCTTTTTCTTGATAGCTTCCTGTTCGGCAAGAATACGCGCTCTTACAATCGCCTGGGATTGAAGACGGTTTTTCTCGATTTTTAGGCGAGCGTCATCGACGAGCTTTTTAAGCTCAGCGATTTCCTCTGCATTTGCCTTAGCCGCGATTGCTTTTTGGAGAGCCGCCTTGGCCTCCGAAAATTCTTTGACAAACTTCTTTTGTTCAGTGCGCTGCTCTTCAAGCGCCTTGATATATTGAGGATCTTTAGTACGATCGGTTTCTGAAGAAACACTTCCTTTATCACCGCAGCCTATGGCTACAGCCGCTATGACTGCAGCCATCAATGCTCTTTTAAGTATGCTCTTATTTTTCATATTCATATTTTTCACTTTTTAAATGTCAGTCCTCGTAGAAACTCTCCGCTTTCAAGGGAGTGATCGCAATCGGTTTTACAACGGTATTGATGTCCCAGTGGAAAAATACGGGAGTCTTTCCATGTTCCTTAACCCAGTCGTACCAGCCAGCTGCATAGCCTGGGCTTGATGTAGAATAAGGATCGTCTACTTCAATCTTCGAGATGAAGTTCTCATCGAAAGAGTTATCGTCAAACGTAAACCACCTTAACGGAATCCAGTTTTCAGAGCGCAATGTAAGGTCCGTAAGACCGTTATTCAAAATACCTGTAACCTTAAAGGAGACAGAATCCCAAACCTTCTCATGGTAATTCGTAGAATTGTAGTGCTCAAGGCTATTGATACCTGGAGTGCTGGCTCTTAAGGTATACGGCGCCCAAGCGCGAGGACCAGTATAGTCGGCTTTATCCGTAGAGTTCGAAATCATCATGAAAACGCCCAAGCGCTTATTCGTCATCAAAGGATTACCGAGTTCGTCCTTTATCACATGGTCATAAGGGGCGATAGCGAATCCCGCCCTGAAAATCATCGTGTGATCCGGCCAGGTCGGATCGATATCAAGCCAATACATGTGCGTTAATGTCAGCGGTCCGAGGATTTTACCGGTACCGTGCACCATATAATCAGCAAGGCCTATCGTCTCACCCGATGGATCGTTGAAAGGACCTTTTAAAGTCCTACCCTTTACGAGCCAGTCCACCACGGCATTTGCGTAAATGTTATCAGGCCCGAGACCATACTTTTCTGCAAGATCCTTGCGGACAGTGGCGGTAGCGAAGACATTAACATCCTTATCTGCATTCTTTGCGACGTTAACGACATACGTGCGGTCGGAAACCTGAGTGAAATTCACGGCCTTGCCGTTTTCGGTGACAGATCCAAGTTCATACCAAGGGTCGACATGATAGGTAATGTTAGTACCATATTCATTGCCCTTAAGGACGAACAAAAGTACGCTCTGGTCAGTATTTGATTTATCACCGACACTCTGGCGAATGCGCCCGACAGTTGAGTTGAGGTTACAGTAAACGACAACGGACTCACCATTTGGCGTCGGGTGGATAGGATTTATCGTCTGACCATCATTGACCCTACCAGGCGTACAAACCATGACGTTATTCCAGAAATTCGATACCTCGCCGTGCGAGTCAAATACTCCAAGCGATTTGTTCGCACCACCATCATCGTCGGAGCCGACCCAGAAGAATTTCGAATTCTTAAAGGCCGCATTCAACGAATGAGCCGTATTCGACGCGCAGTATACGCTTTCCCAATAAGGATCGCCCTTATCAAGGTTAATGCCGAGCACCGTAACCTCATGGTCAATGACACCGCTCGAACGAATAAGCTGAATGCCGATAGCATCGAGCGAACTTATTTCACCGCTCGCGCCCATAATATAAGTAGGATTCTGGAATCTCCAAACTCCGTCTAAAGTGCCGTCAGCGTACTTAAGCTTATCAGCATCGCGCGCAAGGGGGCTGCCAATAACTCTAAAGACCATGTTCGAGGCGCTACCGATATCGCGGTCTTTCTTACCGGCGAGCTCGTTATCGCCGAAGATTGCAGCGTTATTCGTAACGACAGTACCGTCAGTATGAATTTCCAGGAATCTCAGACTCCACCCCGTGATATCGGCCTCGATGGGGACTGCAACTTCAACATACTGATAATCGCTATCGGAATTATTGTAATTTGCATCCCAAACACCATGGAGGTTAACTTCGTTAATCCAAGCCCAGTAAGGGGCGACCGTATCAAGGATATTGTATGCGGCATACGCTCCGTTCGTCGAGAAGGTGGTATCGTTATTGTAGTCTACAGGGTTATACCACTCAGGACGCGTCCAGTCTCCGCGCTCTAAGACGTTAGTCACTGCATTTAAATTATCACCGACTTGCCAATAAACAACTTCGAGAGAGTACTGCACGGTCTCGCCTGGAGTCAGTGACATATCAATGACAGCGTCAGGCGCATCTGTGTAGCTGGAGCGGTACACCATTTTGTCTGTACCATCGGCTCGCGCCAAGCGCGCGACATTACCCTTAGCTACAGCATCTGCCTTCCAGTTCTCGAATCCCCAAGGATAAGTACCATTATGCCAGTAGAGATAAACCTGAGGCGTGCGGTCCCAATTGATCTCTTTTCCTAACTGCGCTGCGTAAATTTCAGCCTGAACGCCCCAGCCTTCATGGCAGAGCGGTTGGAACTTCACGTTCGTGACATCTTCGATGTAGTTATTGTTCGCCAAATCTGCCGCCCTATCGACCGTCGTTCTAAAAGCAGAGACGTTTCTAAACGCCATGCGGCAGCGAATCGCCTCAGAGACCACGACCTCATCAATAAGTACGCGCACTGGATCGCGCTCAACTCCGTCAACGATGGGTTTATCGCCAGCGCGTTTGACGCCGT